>Ga0326727_10000177_pt1 | contig 273006 bp, 275 predicted proteins | sample MB2enrmetagenome_FD_207643 | JGI IMG/M metagenome (GOLD analysis project Ga0326727, IMG submission 207643) | Lab enriched peat soil microbial communities from McLean, Ithaca, NY, United States - MB29MY | ecosystem: Environmental > Terrestrial > Soil > Wetlands > Peat | place: USA: New York... | reverse complement strand
ATCCACTTCGACCACCACGTCATCGACGTCCACTTCGATCTCATCCACTTCGACCACCACGTCATCGACGTCCACTTCGGTTAGTTCGACGTCGACCACGTCCACCTCTTCGACTACAACGACTACTACCTACTCAACCACGTCTACGTTCACACCGCCAAGCACAACGACCACCACGACCTCGTTTACGATTACATCCCTGAAGACAACGGTCACGTCCACGACCTCCACGCTCCTCTCTCCAACCACCGCGACTGAGACCACGGCCACCACCATCATCTCTCCGACGACTGCGACCCTTTCAACAACCTCCACCGCCGCCTCTCCGACGACCACGACCACGACGGCCTCCGTGACCCCTCCGCCGACCACCGTGACTGTCATCTCCTCGACCGTTTCCACCGTTACCGTCGAGACCTCAGCCCCGACCCTCAAAGTCGCCCCGACGTCCGGCCCGTCGGGGACCACTGTGGGGATCAACGGCTCGAACCTTGGATCTGACACGACCTACTACTACTGCTTCGAGTCAGGCGCGACACTGAGCTCCTTCGCCTCCTGCCCTGCCGGCTCGGCCACGTTCACCACCGATGCCTCCGGGAACATCCCTGTAGGAGTCAACCTGACAGCCACTGGCCAGTCCGGACTGGTGGTCATATCGAAACCTGGAGGCTTCGTGAAGGTCATGCCGTTCGCGATTACCAGCGGCGGGTTCCCGTGGTGGGCCGTCCTCATGGCGCTGTTGCTGCTGCTCCTCCTACTGCTATGGTTCCTCCTTGGATGGAGAAGGAAGTGCAAGTGCGGTAGGAAGCTGATTGACCAGAACGACCTCCGTGTCTGTCCAGCGTGCAGCATGGAGCGGAAGAACTGCCAGTGCGAGCACACGTAGGATAGATTCGGAGGGCCTCTCCGGCGTTGCACCCAATGGTTTAAAATTGGCCCGAAGGTCCGCCGACGTGATGGTCAAGGGCCTACTGGTATACATCAACGGCAGGTTCGTCGACAAGTCCAAGGCGGCCGTCTCCGTGTTCGACCATGGCCTGCTGTACGGCGACGGAGTCTTTGAGGGCATCCGAGTCTACGGCGGGAGCGTCTTCAGGCTCGCCGACCACATAGACAGGCTCTTCGACTCGGCCAAGAGCATACACCTGAATGTCCCGCTGACCAAGCGCGAAATGACGGGCGCAGTGCTCGAGACGCTGAGGGCGAACCACCTCCGAGATGCCTACGTCCGGCTCATCGTGACGAGAGGGACAGGCGACCTCGGGGTCGACCCCGCTCTATGCAAGGCCCCCACCCTCATCATCATCACGGAGCCAATGAGCTCCGCCCTGGGCCCTAAGGAGCCAAGGGTCGTCAGGCTGATCATGTCCTCCGTTCGGCGCGACTCGGTCGCCGCCACCACCCACGAGATCAAGTCTCTCAACTATCTCAACAGCATCCTTGCGAAGGTCGAGGCGAACAACGCTGGGGCGGATGACGCCGTCCTGCTCGACCAACGGGGTTTCGTCTCCGAGGCCAGTGTGACCAACATCTTCCTGGTCAAGGCTGGTAGTATCTCGACGCCGTCGCCGGCTTCCGGAATCCTCCACGGTATCACCCGCGCCAGGATCATCTCCATCTGCACCGCTCTCGGGATCAATGTCCAGGAGCGCGATGTCACGCCGTTCGACCTGATCACAGCGGACGAGGTGTTCCTTGCGGGGACCAAGTCTGAAATCGTCGCTGTCGGGACAATTGGAGGCACGACGATCGGGGCGGGCGGTGTCGGACCCGTGACTAAGACCCTCTACCAGGAATTCGGCCGGATGGTCCAGAGAGCAGAGGAAGGGACCCCCGTGTACGGCCGAGGGGCGAAACCGTAGTCCCCTCCGCCAGCACTCGCTTGCCTGCCGGGCCAGAGCGGCCAAGGCCCCGACGCCCGCGTCCCGGGTCCTCGTACCATGAAAAAGCCTAAATACGCCACGAAAACCGCCACACGTTGGGCCCTGCGCAGTGTATTGTGCAAGTCAGTCAGTATTGGTTGTAAATGGGGGTAGTCCGGCTTAGCACCGGCTAAGACCGCGACGAGGAAGCCTGTCAAGAGGAAGAAGGTGGAGGACGAAGTCGCTCCCTTCAAGATAAGCACGCACTTCCTGATACCGAAGCACGAGCTCCTCACGAGAGAAGAGGCCCAGCAGGTCCTCGACCGCTACCATGCCTCCCCCAGCCAGCTTCCCTACGTTCTGGTGACCGACCCGCTTGCGAAGGAGGTCGGCGCCAAGCCGGGCGACATGATCAGAATCTCCCGAGTCAGCGAGACAGCCGGGGCCAGCACCTTCTACAGGTACGTGGTGGAGGGGTAGAGATGAGCAAGCCAGCCTTCAAGTCGAGCTCCTGGGTCGTCCTCCGCGACCTCCTCGAGAGGGAGGGCGTCGCGAAGCAGCACCTGAACAGCTACAACGAGTTCGTAACGAGGGGGCTGCAGAACATTGTCGACGAGATAGGAGAGGTCGAGGTCGAGACCGTCAGTACCCCGTACAAGATCAAGTTCGGTAGGATAACCCTGGGCTCCCCGCGCGTCGTGGAGATAGACGGCTCCGTCAGCAGCATCCTGCCCATGGAGTCGCGCCTCAGGAACCTCACCTACTCCGCCCCCATCCTGCTGGAGATGACCATCGAGGAGGAGGGGCTCCCGCGCGACACGACGCGGCAGCACGTCGGCGACCTGCCCGTGATGGTAAAGTCGGACCTCTGCCAGCTCTCCACACGCTCCAAGGAGCAGCTCATCGAGGCAGGCGAGGACCCCAACGACCCGGGAGGCTACTTCATCATCAACGGCGCCGAGAGGGTCATCGTGGGCCTGGAGGACCTCTCGCCCAACAAGATCCTCGTTGACGCCGAGAAGGTCTCGGGCGCCACGACCTACAAGTCGCGGGTCTACTCATCGGTGGTCGGATACAGGTCCAAGCTCGAGCTGACGCTCAAGCAGGACGGTGCCATCAACGTCAAGGTCCCCAGCTGCCCGGTCGACCTCCCCTTCGTCATAGTGATGAGGGCCCTGGGCGTCAAGTCCGACAAGGACATCGCCGACGCGGTGTCCCCGAAGGCGGAGATCCAGGACCTGCTCGAGGTGTCCTTTGACAAGGCGGCCGAGGCCCCCACCGACAAGGACTCGCTGGTCTACATCGGCAACAGGGTGGCCCACGGCATGCTGGAGGAGTTCAGGGTCAAGCGGGCCCAGTCCATGCTCGACTGGGGGCTTCTCCCGCACCTCGGCAAGACCGACGACCGGAGATACGACAAGGCAATGTTCATGGGCGAAGCCGTCTGCAAGTTGCTCGAGCTCAGGCTCAACTGGATAGGGCCCGACGACAAGGACCACTATGGTAACAAGGTCATCAAGTTCGCCGGCCAGATGCTGGCGGACCTCTACAGGACCGCCTTCCGCAACCTGGTGAGGGACATGAAGTACCAGCTGGAGAGGACGGGCCAGAAGCGGGGCGGGAACGTCGTGGGGGCGGCCATACGCACTGGGATCATCACGGACAAGCTGAACAACGCCATCGCGACCGGGAACTGGGGGCGCGGGAAGGTCGGCGTCACCCAGCTACTCGACCGGACCAACTACCTCAGCACCCTGAGCCACCTGAGGCGTGTACAGTCCCCCCTCAGCAGGAGCCAGCCGAACTTCGAGGCCAGGGACCTTCACGCCACGCACTTCGGCAGGATCTGCCCGTCAGAGACGCCTGAGGGCGTCAACTGCGGCCTGGTGAAGAACCTGGCCCTATCCGCCATCATATCCGTCGGCGTTCCCAGCCAGGAGGTGGAGGAGAAGCTCTGGGAGCTAGGCGCGAAACAGATCAAGGAGACGGACTCCAAGATGCAGGTCGGGGGATGCAGGATATTCATGGACGGGAGGTTCCTCGGATACGTGGACGACGGCGATAGGCTCGCCAGGGCCTTCAGGAAGCTCAGGCGCGAGGGCCAGATCAACCCTGCCGCCAGCGTGCTCTACGTCTCTCCCGTGAACGAGAAGGCATACCCGCGCCTCTACATCAGCCTCAGCTCGGGCCGCGTCCTCAGGCCGCTCATAGTGGTCGAGAACGGCAGGCCTCTGCTCGACGCCGAGCTGATAGAGAAGGTGGACTCGGGCCAGATGTCCTGGCGCGAGCTCGTCGAGCGCGGCGTGGCCGAGCTCATCGACGCCAACGAGGAGGAGAACTGCCTCGTGGCCATGGGGCAGGACGACGTGGGGACCCGCAACACCCACATGGAACTCTTCCCGGCGGCCATGTTCGGCATAGCCGCCTCCATCATCCCATACCCGGAGCACAACCAGTCCCCCAGGAACACCTACGAGTCCGCCATGGCGAAGCAGAGCCTCGGGTTCAGCTCGCCCACCTACCCGATATCCCCGCACGTGAGGCAGCACCTGCTCGTAAGCCCCCAGGCCCCAGTTGTCCGCACGAGGACCCTTGACCTTCTGAAGATCGACGAGCGCCCCCTGGGCCAGAACTGCGTGGTGGCCGTCCTCTCCTTCGAGGGCTACAACATCGAGGACGCCATCATCATGAACAAGTCAAGCGTCGAGCGCGGGCTCGCGCGCTCCTTCTTCTACAGACTCTACGAGGGCGAGGCGAAGCAGTACCTGGGAGGCATGAGGGACACCTTCGAGGTCCCTGCCGCAGACTCCAACATCCGCGGCTACAGGGGCGAGAAGTTCTACCGCCTCCTCGAGGGGGACGGCGTCGTCGCCCACGAGTCCCAGGTCACGGGAGGGGACGTCGTGATAGGCCGCACAAGCCCGCCGAGGTTCATGGAGGAGTACAAGGAGTTCGAGATCAAGGGCCCCTACAGGCGCGACACGTCGGTCGCCGTAAGGCCGTCGGAGACGGGCGTGGTCGACTCGATCTTCATGACTGAGAACGTCGAGGGCGGCCGCATGTTCAAGGTCCGCGTCCGCGACATGAGGGTACCGGAGATAGGGGACAAGTTCGCCTCGCGCCACGGCCAGAAAGGGGTCATCGGCCTCGTGGTCCCCCAGGAGGACATGCCCTACACGGCCGACGGCATCGTCCCGGACATCATCATCAACCCGCACGCCTTCCCGTCGAGGATGACCGTGGGCCAGTTCATCGAGTCCATCGCCGGCAAGGCGGGCGCACTCCGCGGCTCCCCCATCGACGGCTCGGCCTTCGCCGGGGAGCACATCGCCGACCTCGAGAAGATACTGAAGTCCAGGGGCTTCGAGCCCACCGGCAGGGAGGTGATGTACGACGGCAAGACGGCGAAGAAGTTCGCCACCGACGTCTTCGTCGGCGTAGTCTACTACCAGAAGCTCCACCACATGGTCGCCGACAAGATCCACGCCCGCGCGAGAGGGCAGGTCCAGATGCTCACGAAGCAGCCCACGGAGGGCAGGGCCAGGGGCGGCGGCCTCAGGTTCGGCGAGATGGAGAGGGACTGCCTCATCGCCTACGGGGCCTCCATGGTCCTGAAGGACAGGCTGCTCGACGAGGCAGACAAAACGGAGATCTACGTCTGCGAGAAGTGCGGCCTCATAGCCTACTACGACGCCAAGCAGAGGCGCTACACCTGCAAGATAGACGGCGACCAGTCGAAGATATCCACGGTCGTGGTCGCCTACGCGTTCAAGCTCCTCCTCCAGGAGATGATGAGCCTGAACATCGCGCCGAGGCTTCAGCTGAAGGACAAGGTGTAGAGATATGTCAATGGAGCAGGCATTGAAGACGATACGCGGCATAGGCTTCGCCCTGTTCTCGCCCAGCGAGGTCCGGAAGTACTCCGTGGCCGAGGTCACCCAGCCGGAGACCTACGACGAGGACGGGATGCCGGTCCAGGGGGGCCTCATGGACAGCAGGCTGGGGACCCTCGAGCCCGGGCAGAAGTGCGGCACCTGCGGAAGCACGGCGGGCCGCTGCCCCGGCCACTTCGGCCACATAGAGCTGGCCGAGCCGGTGCTCCACATCGCCTTCGTCGACGAGATCAACAAGCTCATTCAGACTACGTGCAGGACCTGCGGCAGAATCCTGCTCCCTCAGCAGGAGCTCGACGCCTACAGGACCAGGCTCGCGGCCCGCACCGATTACAGCCCGACCATGGTCGACTCCGTGGCCAAGGAGATCAGCACCAAGGCCAAGAAGGTCAAGCTCTGCCCCCACTGCGGCAAGCAGCAGTACCAGATCGAGTTCACGAAGCCTACCATATTCCACGAGATAACGGAGGAAGGCGGCGCCACGAGGCTCCTCCCCATAGCGATCCGCGAGAGGCTCGAGAGGGTCAACAACGAGGACCTGGCCCTCCTGAGCTTCAACGCCAAGGCCGCCCGCCCCGAGTGGTTCGTCCTCCAGGTGCTCCCCGTCCCTCCGCTCACGGTCAGGCCGTCCATCACCCTCGAGTCCGGCATCCGGTCCGAGGACGACCTCACCCACAAGGTCGTCGACATCCTGAGGGTCAACCAGCGCGTCCGCGAGAGCAAGGAGTCCGGGACGCCGCACCTGATCGTCCAAGACCTCGTCGACCTCCTGCACTACCACGTAACGACCTACTTCGACAACGAGGTCTCCGGCATCCCCCAGGCCCACCACCGCTCCGGCAGGCCCCTGAAGACGCTGAGTCAGAGGCTGAAGGGCAAGGAGGGGAGGTTCAGGGGCTCGCTGTCAGGGAAGAGGGTCGACTTCTCGAGCCGCACGGTCATCAGCCCGGACCCCAGCCTCGACATCGGCGAGGTGGGAGTCCCCTTCGAGGTCGCCAAGAAGCTCACCATACCCGAGAAGGTCTCGCCTGCCAACGCAGAGGCGTTGAAGGCCCTGGTGGTCAAGGGGCCCTTCGAGCACCCCGGCGCCAACTACGTCATCAGGCCCGACGGCGTCAAGATCAGGCTCGACTTCGCCAGCGACAGGAAGGCGCTCGCCGACACGCTGACCCCCGGCTACATCGTCGAGAGGCACCTGATGGACGGGGACGTCGTTCTCTTCAACAGGCAGCCGTCGCTGCACCGCATGTCCGTGATGGCGCACTTCGTCCGGGTGCTTCCCTACCGCACCTTCAGGCTGCACCCGTCCGTCTGCCCACCCTACAACGCCGACTTCGACGGGGACGAGATGAACCTGCACGTGCCCCAGAGCGAGGAGTCGCGCTCCGAGGCGCTCATGCTCATGCGGGTCCAGGACCAGATCATCTCGCCCAGGTACGGGGGTCCCATCATAGGCGGCATCAGGGACTTCATCACCGGCGCCTTCATGCTGACCCGCGACGAGACCTTCCTCACGCCCGGCGAGTTCTCCAACCTCGCGCTCGTCGGCGACTACGAGGGGGACCTCCCGGAGCCGGCCGTGGGCGGGGCCCACCCGATGTACACCGGCAAGCAGCTCTTCTCGCTCTTCATCCCGAAGGGGATGAACTGCGTGCTCACCTCGAAGTGGAGCAAGTCCCAGAAGTCAGGGGGCTCCGGCGACGTCGTCATCAAGGACGGCCAGCTCATATCGGGCGTGGTCGACAAGGCGGTCATAGGCGCCGAGGAGCCCGACTCGCTGCTCCACAGGATAGCGAAGGACTACGGCAACGAGGACGCCAGGGCCTTCCTCAACTCGGTCCTGAAGGTCCTGAAGACCTACCTCACGAGGCGGGGCTTCACCTACGGCTTCAACGAGCTCGACCTGGCGGACGAGGCCAAGAAGAGCATCAGCGACACCCTGGACGAGGGCTACGCCGGCGTCTCCGAGCTGATCAAGAAGTACAAGGCCGGGACCCTGCAGCTGACCAGGGGGCTCTCTCCCGAGGACTCCCTCGAGGCCTACATAGTCAACGAGCTCTCCAAGGCCAGGGACAGGGCCGGCAGGATAGCCGACCGCTCGTTCCCGGCCGAGAACTCGGGCATGATAATGGCCAGGACCGGGGCCAGGGGCTCGAGCCTCAACGTCGGCCAGATGACGGCCGCCCTGGGCCAGCAGTCGGTCAGGGGCAAGAGGATCGAGAAGGGCCTGAGGGGCCGCGCCCTGAGCCACTTCGCCTGGAACGACGACAAGCCCGACGCCAAGGGGTTCGTCCGCAGCAACTACCGCGAGGGGCTGACGCCGACGGAGTTCTTCTTCCACGCAATGGGCGGCAGGGAGGGGCTGGTGGACACGGCGGTCCGCACCCAACAGAGCGGCTACATGCAGAGGAGGCTGGTCAACGCCCTGGAGCACCTGAAGGTCGAGTACGACCTGACCGTCAGGGACCCCCACGGCAGGATCATCCAGTTCCTGTACGGCGAGGACGGCGTCGACCCCGCGAAGAGCGACCACGGGCGCCCCATCAACCTGGACAGGCTGGTCGAGACGGAGGAGCTGCTGCAGAAGTCGAAGGGGAAGCCAGACGAGGAGACGGTCGAGAGGCTGCTCAAGAAGTACCAGTCCGGCCTCAACGAGAGGCTCTCGAGGGAGCTGAAGGAGAAGCTTTCGAACTCCCACCTCACCGAGGAGGGGGCCAAGGAGACCCTGGAGAAGGTGGACGAGGCCTTGGACTACTCCCGCGTCGAGCCCGGCGAGGCGTCCGGCATAGTGGCCGCACAGTCCATCGGAGAGCCCGGAACCCAGATGACCCTCAGGACGTTCCACTTCGCAGGCGTCAGGGAGCGCGACGTCACGCTGGGGCTCCCGAGGCTCATGGAGCTGGTGGACGCCCGGAAGATCCCCGCCACGCCCTCGATGGACATCTACCTGACGAAGGAGTACGCCACTTCAAACGAGAAGGCGGTCAAGGTCGCCAAGGAGATACTGTTCAGCAAGGTCGGCAACGTCGTCTCCTACAGCGAGGTCGACCCCACGGAGGGCATCAAGCTACACCTGAGCCCCGAAATGATGGTGGACAGGGACACCAACCCCGAGGAGCTCCGGACCGTCATCGAGACGGGCAAGAGGAACGTCCAGCCGGACAAGCGCGACAAGAACGTCATCCACGTCAGCATGGAGAACGCCGACCTCTCGGCGCTCTTCACCCTGCGCAACAAGATCCTCAACATGAAGCTGAAGGGCATCCCGGGCATCACCCGGGTCACGGTCGTGAAGGAGGGTGAGGAGTGGTTCATCCAGACCGCCGGCTCCAACCTGGGGAAGGTCGTCACCATCCAGGGGGTCGACCCGACCCGCGTCTACACCAACAACGTCCACGAGGTGGCCCAGGTCCTTGGCATCGAAGCCGCCAGGGCGACCCTCGTCCGCGAGGTCATGAGCACCCTGGACGAGCAGGGCCTCGAGGTGGACATCCGCCACATCTTCCTGGTCGCCGACCTGATGACCTCCAAGGGCTTCATCCAGCAGATCGGGCGCCACGGCATAGCCGGAGCCAAGAGCAGCGTCCTGGCGAGGGCGGCTTTCGAGATAACTGTCCCCACCCTGGCCGAGGCGGCCGTGCGGGGCGAAGTGGAGGACCTGAAGGGGGTCACAGAAAACGTCATAGTGGGGCTCCCGATACCCGTCGGCACCGGCATGATCGACCTGTACATGAGCTGATGGCAATGGTGGACAGCGCGCTTCTTTCGAAGGTCCTGAAGGACGCCATGAAGGGGGGCAAGTCTGCCATCGGCGCAAAGGAAAGCATAGCTGCCATGAAGGGGAGCAAGGCCATCCTCGTGACCCGCTCGGTCCCCGCCGCCCTGGGGGCGAGGCTGCGGGACGAGGCCAAGAAGCACGGTGTCCCAGTGGTCGAGCTTCCCCACTCCTCCGCCGAGCTGGCCAGGCTGATAGGCAGGCCCTACAGGGTCTCGGCCGTCTCCTTGCGCTCAGTGAGCGAGGCCGACGTGAACCAACTGCTGAAGTGATGGGCAGGGTTGCCAGAGATCAAGCTCACCTCCGAGGAGCTCTCCATGCTCTCCATGTTCCAGGGGATGACTGGGGCCATGGCCCGTGACTGCATCATCGACGACAAGATGAACCGCGTCATCTTCGTCGTGGCGAAGGGCCAGATGGGCCTCGCCATAGGCAAGGACGGGGCCTCGGTGAAGAAGATCGAGCGCGCCCTCCGGAGGCCCGTAGAGGTGGTCGAGTGGGCCGACGACGTCGAGGGCATAATCAGGAGCTCATTGGGGTCCAAGTACGTGCAGGAGATCAGAATGGCTGAAAGGATGGACGGGACCAAGGGAGTCGTCGTCGTGGTGGACTATCGGAAGAAAGGGGCTGCCCTGGGCATAGGGGGCAAGAACGCTGAGAAGGTCAGGCTCCTGCTGCGCAGGTACCACGGCATAGGCAGCGTCCAGATCACCAGCGACTTCTGAACGCTTTTATACGCTAAAATGGGGTTGCGGCTCGAAAATTGCCAGGTTCACCGCGCGGGGAGTTCGCTGCGAGGCAGATCGCGCAGAAGAGGCAGCGCCTCCGCTGGTCGAACAAGTGGTACAAGCGGCGCAAGCTGGGCCTCGACTACAAGTCGGACCCGCTGGAGGGCGCCCCCCAGGCGCGCGGCATAGTGCTTGAGAAGGTCGGAGTCGAGTCCAAGCAGCCCAACTCGGCCATCCGGAAGTGCGTCAGGGTGCAGATCGTCAAGAACGGCAAACAGATCACCGCCTTCCTGCCCGGGGACGGGGCACTCAACTTCGTCGACGAGCACGACGAGGTGGTCCTGCAGGGCATCGGGGGCTCGATGAAGAGGGCCATGGGGGACATCCCGGGGGTCCGCTGGACAGTCTTCAAGGTCAACGGCGTCTCGCTCAACGAGCTGGTCTACGGCCGCAAGGAGAAGCCGAGGAGGTAGTGGCCGGCCCATGAGCAAGCAGGCCGCTGAGCACTCCCCCATGCTCCTCTGGAACCGCTGGGACACGGCCGGCGTCAAGGTGGACGACCAGGGGCTGCTGACCGTCATCAACCTGAAGCCCATGCTGGTCCCGCACTCAGGGGGCCGCCACGAGCACAAGAAGTTCGGCAAGACCAAGGTGAACCTCGTCGAGAGGATGGTGAACCAGATGACCCACTTCGGCAAGAAGTACGCGAAGAACACGGGCCGGATGGGGGGCAAGAAGCAGAAGGCCCTGAACATTGTCAAGACGGCCTTCACCATCATCGAACTCAAGACCGGGCAGAACCCGGTCCAGCAGCTAGTGAAGGCCGTGGAGAACGCCTCGCCCAACGAGGACACCACGCGCCTCAGCTACGGCGGCGTAGTCTACCACCAGTCTGTGGACATATCGCCGGTCCGCAGGGTCGACCTCGCCCTCAGGTTCATCTCCGAGGGGGTCCGCGAGGCTGCCTTCGCGTCGTCCCGCAGCGTCGAGGAGGTCCTGGCTGAGGAGATAATCCAGGCGGCCGCCGGGGACTCGAACAGCTACGCCGTCAAGAAGAAGAACGAGCAAGAACGCGTCGCTATGGCCTCTCGGTAGGCCCCTCTCCCTTCTCCTCCCGCCTCAGCTCCATCCCCCGCAGCTCGTTCTCCATCTCCGGGGGTTCAGCCACCATCTGGTCGGGCCTGGCAAGGAAGGACCGCATGAGCTGAAGCACCTTGGGCGCCCTGAACCTCTGCAACCTGTGAGACATGCGGAAGTCGTACCTCGGGTCGCTGGCGACCGGGTCCAGGACCTCTAGCCTGGAGGTTCCTATGGCGTCCCTCAGCACGTACCCAGCCTTCACCTGGGTCACCAGGTCGTCTTCGGCGTAGACTATCAGGGTTGGCCTCCTCAGCTTCCCCAGCCTCTTCAGCTGGTCCTTGTCGTAGGAGCTCGCTATCAGCACCAGCGCCCTCACGGCGTCCGGCCTGGCCAGGGCGAGCTCCATGGCCACCTGGCCCCCCCACCCGCTCCCCGCGACCGACAGCCTGGCGAGCCCCAGCTTCTCGGCGAGGTCAGCCAGGGCCTGGGCTTGGACCCTGTGGTCCGGAGTCTCGACGGGCCTGGACGACTTGCCGTGCCCCACCAGGTCGGGGGCGACGACCTTGTAGGTGTCAGCCAGGGCCATCACGGGCTCCCACACCCTCCAGGTCTCCCCCGGTTCGCCCCCGTGGAGCATCAGCAGGGGCTCCCCGGTCCCAGCCGTCGCGTAGTTGATCCTGAACTCTCCAACCTCGGCCTGCTTCTCGGCCGGCTCCATGGGTGCGGCGCCGGCCCCCGCCTTTTCAAACCTTTTCACCTCGGAGGGTGGGAGCCCGGGACCTAGACGAAGGCCGAGTCGAAGGCGGCCCGGACCGAGCCGAGGACCTCGTCCTCGGTGACGACGCCCTCCCTGAGAAGGAAGTGAATCTCCCCGCGGAGGTTGGTCCGGAGCATCTCGGGGCCGTCGGTGTTGAGGGTGTACCTGACCCCGTACCCCCTCAGGGAGGCGAAGATCCGCTTCAGCGCCTCCAGGTCCTTCACCACACCCGTGTGCAGGTTCGACGTGGGGCAGACCTCCAGGACCGCCCCCCTCTCCTTCAGCAGCTCCATGGTCTCGGGGTCCTCGGTCGCCCGCACCCCGTGGCCTATCCTGTCGGGCTCCAGGTGCTCCAGGACGTCCCTCACCGAGGCGGGGCCCTCGTCCTCCCCGGCGTGGACCGTCAGCCCGAGCCCGGCCTTCCTCGCCTTCCTGAACAGCCCAGAGTAGTCCGAGTACCTGAACCCCTTGGACCCGGGCCCGGCCATGTCTATGCCGACCACCCCTCGGGAGGAGAACGCGACGGCCTTATCCAGAAGTATCTCGTTGAGCCTGAGGCCGAAGGACCTGTCGAGGCAGACTATCATCCCGGTCTTCACCGGGTACTCCAGCGACGCCCTGTCGATGCCCCTCACGGCCGCCATCAGGATGTGGTCGAGGTCCTGCTCCCCTCCCCTGTTCCGCTTCATGGGGTTGAACCTGAGCTCCAGGAGCGTGATGTTGTTCTTCCTGTAGGCCCCCGCTATGGTCTGGTAGACCGACCTCTCGATGGCAATGGGGCTCGACTGGATCAGCTCCGTAAGCTTGAACAGCGACAGGTAGTACTCGAACGTCTTCCTGCTCCTCGCCGTCACCGTGACCAAATCCACGAACTTCCAGTAGTCCTTGGTCGGGAGCCTGATCCCCTGCGAGTGGGCTATCTCCCACATCACGGCCGGGTCGACCGAGCCGCCAAGGTGCACGTGGAGCTCGGCCAGCTCCGTCCTCGGGGTAATCTTGGCCATGGGAATCACTGCGGCTCGATGGTCGCCGGAGGCTTCGTAGATATGGAATACGCCACCCCCACCACCCCCTCGACCTCGTTGGTGACCCTGGTTGACATCCTCTCCAGGACCTCGGGGCTGAGCCTGGCCCAGTCCGCGGTCATGGCGTCCACGGACTCGACCACCTTCACCGTCACCTGGTAGCCCAGGCGCCTCTCGTCCCCCAGCACGCCTGTCACCCTATCGTCCCCCACGAAGGCGAAGGCCTGCCATACCTTCCTGTAGAGCCCCTCCTCCTCCACGACCTCCTCCACAATCCTGCTTGCCTCCCTCGCCACCCTCAGCTTGTCTGGGGTGACCTCCCCAACCACCCTCACGGCGAGGCCCGGCCCGGGGAAGGGGTGCCTCTGCAGCACCTTCTGTGGGAGGCCGATCAGCCTCCCGAGCTCCCTGACCTCGTCCTTGTACAGCTCCTTGACTGGCTCCACCACCTGCATGGACAGCCCCTCCGGGAGGCCCCCAACGTTGTGGTGGGTCTTGATCACAGCCGCGGGTCCCTTCGACCTCCCGCTCTCGATGACGTCCGGGTAGAGGGTCCCCTGGGCCAGCCACTGGAACGGCCCCTCCCTCCTGGCGAACTCCTCGAAGACGTCGGCGAACTTCCTCCCCACGACCCTCCTCTTCTCCTCTGAGTCGGTCACCCCGGTGAGGGCCTCCAGGAACTCCCTCGACGCGTCCACGAACGAGACGTCGATGCCGAGTCCCACCCCGAGGAACTCCCTCACGTTGGCCGCCTCCCCAGTCCTCAGCAGGCCGGTGTCGATGAACACGCACCTCAGCCTCCCCCCGACCGCCTCGTGCAACATGGCCGCGGTCACCGACGAGTCCACGCCTCCGGAGACCGCGCAGAGGACCCTCCCCTCAAGGGCGGCCAAGGACTCGACCGTTCTCCTCCTGAAGCCCTCGAGGCTCCACTCGCGGGGGGCGCCGCAGACCTTCAGCACGAAGTTGGCCAGCATCTTCTGGCCCTCCTCGGTGTGTGACACCTCTGGGTGGAACTGGACCCCGTAGAGCCGCCCGTCCGCCGACCTCACGGCCGCGTAGGGCGAGTTGCCGCTGGAGGCCACGGCCTTCAGGGAAGGCGGGAGCCTCGTAGGCGCGTCCGTGTGGCTCATCCAGCACGAGAGCTGGTCAGTCGTAAGGCCGTCGAAGAGCCCGCTCCTGTCCAGGACCTTCACGGCAGCCCTCCCGTACTCCCTCCTTTCGGACCTCCCGACCTCGCCCCCCCGGGCCTTGACTATGAGCTGGTAGCCGTAGCAGATCCCGAGCACGGGGATCCCCCCTGAGAAGAGCTCCGCGTCGGCCCCGGGAGCTCCGTCGGCGTAGACGCTCGCCGGACCCCCTGAGAGTATCACCCCGGCCACCCCCTTCGCCTTCAGCTCGGCGGCCGTCGTGTCGTGCGGCTGGAGCTCGGCGTAGACCCCGAGCGCCCTCACCCTCCTGCAGATCAGGTGCGCGTACTGCCCGCCGAAGTCCAGGACCGCGATGCCCCCGGCGAGGCCCCTCTCAGACACGGCGCCCCTTGACCTCCAGCGAATGCGCACCCAGTTCCCCCGACCCCATGGGCGTTATCAATCCGAACCTTGCCTTCCTCCGCATCTCCTCCACGCTCCTGGCCCCCGCATACCCGAACGCCGCCCTGAGCCCGTCGGCCATGCGCGCGACCGCCTCCTCCGCCCCCCCGGTGCGCTCGACGTAGGCTTCGACCCCCTCGTCCAGCCCCTTCGCCGGCATGGCGTACCTGTCGATGGCGAACCTCACCCTCCTGGCCGCGGCGCTGGCCATCCCCCTGTGGACCTTGAGCCTCCTCCCGTCCTTCACCACGGCCTCCCCCGAGGCCTCGTCGGTCCCCGCGAGGAAGGACCCCAGCATGACCGAAGACGCCCCGGCCGCGAAGGCAAGGGCAGCGTCCCCGGGCCCCCTTATGCCGCCGTCCCCCATCACCGGGACCCCCGCCCTCCGCCCGGCGACGGCGGTCGCCACTTCTGCGACAGCGAAGAGCGTCGGCGCCCCCACCCTGGTGACCTCGGATGTGATGCAGATGGACCCCGACCCTATGCCCGCCCTGAACCCGTCCACCCTCGGCAGCTCATCCAGGGCGTCGTTGGTGGCCGCGGCGGTCCCCACGTTTCCGACGATGAAGTCGGCGCTGAGCTCGGGGAGCACCTTCGCGGCAGCCTTCAACACCTTGGAGTTGTGGAAGTGGGCGACGTCCGAGACGAGGAAGTCGGCCACCCTGTCCAGGGCCCTGCACCTCTCCGGGTCCAGGGGCGAGACGCTCGCCCCGACCAGGGGCCTCCCCTTCGGGTCGCGGCTCCTGGCCTCGATCTTGGACGCCTTCACCTTCCTGACCTGGTCCACCTGGTCCTCGAGAGGCATGTTCCGGTGTATGGCCCCGGCGCCGCCTAGCCGCGCCATCTCGAGGGCCAGCCGCCACTCGGTGACCGTGTCCATGGGCGACGACACAATCGGCAGCTCGATCCTGATGCCCCTTGTCAGCCTCGTAGACAGGTCGATGTCCCTCGGCTCGGCCTCGCTCCTCCCCGGGAGCAGTATGAAGTCGCGGAAGGTGAAGACGTCTGAAGCTGAGTTCAGCTTGGCCAGGAAGCTATCGGGCAAGGGCTCGACCTTGCCGAAGGGCGAGCGTCGCCTGGGTATAAGAAGCCGTCGCCAGGGCGAAAACCAGCAGTGGAGCGGGATTCCACAACCGTTAACTAGGCTCGGAGGGTTTTGTGAGAGCAGGAGACGAGCATGAATCCCTCCTCATTCTTCTCCGGCCTCTCGCGGGCGTGCATCAGGGACGAGTGGGTCGGCGAGGACAAGGCGTTCACGGAGAGCGTGGCCTTCGCCGTCCTGGGACTCGCCTGCAGCTTCCTGACGCTCTATGCCCTCTCGGCGCTCGGGGTATTCGTCTAATCTTTTCCACACGCCTGTGAAACAATACTGTGTTCTTCCCATTTACCGACTTCGGGGCGTTTACCGCCCATCGAAACGATATGGGTCGAAAAGCCATCCTAATCGGGTTCTGGCTCCTAGGCTATGCTCTAGGCTTCTTCGCGTGGTTCGCGAGCCCCTCTCTGATCTCAGCGGTCGAGAGCATCGGTCTCAGCGCGGATCTGGCCGGAGCGCTCCTCACGGGCCTCGCAGGGTCCATAATGATGCTCGTGGGAGTCTTCCTCTGGAGCTACCTGTCGTCGTCGAACTAGGCCTTCCAAGGCCTGGGCGAAGCACGTGAAGACGCGGCGCCCGACGCGTCTCACGTCCCTGTTTTTCGGGAATCGAAGTCCACCTTAGAGGCGCAGACGCTCTTGGCCTAAAGGATCGGCGCGCTGCTCTGCACGGTCACGGTGACGTCGTAGCTGCCTAGCCTGGTGAGGTTGTAGCCCGCCCCGGATCCCACGGTGCAGCACTTCGCCAGCTGGGATGTCGGGTATATCATGGAGACGGTGAGGTCGCACTCGCTCCCTGCTGACTTGCCGTAGCAGAGGAGCCCGCCCACGGGGAAACGGAGCACCCCCAGGCCATCGGCGCTCAGGGCGTAGGGGACGAGGTTCCCTGCGACAAAGACCATGGCCCAGTAGCCGTTGTTCGGCTCGACCACCCTGACAGTCACGCTCACGGTGTCCCCCGCTCGCGCAGGGACGGTCATCTGCAGGCTCTGGTTGTAGCTCACCCCCTGGTACTGGAGTGGGGCGCCACCGGACAGCGACATGGCCTGGCTGTAGCTGCGGGTCGAAGGGACTGGGTAGGTGGCAAGCACGAAGGCCGACGCGGCCACGATCGTGACGACGAGGGCCGCTGCGAGCACCAGGACCAGCCTGGCCGAATCCTTCTTCGGCATGAGCCTGACCTCCCCGGCCCCCCACAGGCCGCCTACAAATGTCTGCCGAGGCCTCGCGGGGGCGCGAGGTCCTTAGGGCGATTCGGGCCCCGCCCGCCCAGTTTCACGCCCCCTTTCATCCCCCGTCGGACACTTTTCGCAGGATTACACTTAAATAACGTCCGGAGGGGTCGCTTCACGTAATTCAGTGACGTAGAATGGCAAACAAGCCACACCTGAACCTGATAGTCTGCGGTCACGTGGACCACGGCAAGAGCACGTCCATGGGGCACTTCCTCTTCGACCTCGGCGTGGTCGACCAGAGGATGATCGAGGAGTTCGCGAAGGAGTCTGAGAAGACAGGCGCGGGCGACTCGTTCAAGTATGCCTGGGTCCTCGACCAGCTGAAGGACGAGAGGGAGAGGGGTGTGACCATCGACCTCGCATTCCAGAGGTTCGAGACGCCGAAGTTCTTCTACACTCTCATCGACGCCCCCGGGCACCGCGACTTCATCAAGAACATGATCACGGGCGCCTCAGAGGCGGACGCCGCGGTCCTCGTGGTCTCAGCCAAGAAGGGCGAGGAGGACGTCGCCCTGGGGCCTGGAGGCCAGGCGAGGGAGCACGCGTTCCTTCTCAGGACCCTGGGCGTCACCCAGCTCGTCGTCTGCATAAACAAGATGGACGACCAGACAGTGAAGTACTCGGAGCAGAGGTTCACAGAGGCCAAGCAGGACGTCGAGAACCTGCTGAAGACCGTCGGCTACAACATCAGCAAGATCAACATCATCCCGGTCTCCGGATGGACCGGCGAGAACCTGGTCAAGAAGTCCACGAACATGCCCTGGTACAAGGGGCCCATACTCCTGGAGGCCCTGGACCAGTTCTCGGAGCCCCCGAAGCCCATCGACAAGCCGCTCAGGCTCCCTGTGCAGGACGTCTACACGATAACAGGCGTCGGCACGGTCCCGGTCGGCAGGATCGAGACCGGCAAGATCAAGGTCGGCGACACCGTCTCCATCATGCCGGAGGGCCTTACGGCCGAGGTGAAGTCGATCGAGACCCACCACACCGCTATGCAGGAGGCCATGGCAGGGGACAACATCGGGTTCAACCTGAGGGGCGTAGCCAAGACCGACTTCCGCAGAGGCTCGGTTCTGGGGCCGTCGAACAACCCGGCCACGATAGCGAAGGAGTTCCTCGCCCAGGTGATAGTGGTCTTCCACCCTACGGCCATCGCGCCGGGCTACACGCCCGTTCTGCACGCCCACACCGCCCAGGTGGCGGCCACCATCTCCGAGATAGTGGCGAAGATCGACCCGAGGACAGGCCAACCGACGGAGGAGAAGCCGAAGACCATCAAGACAGGCGACTCCGCCATCGTGAGGATCCAGCCCCTGAGGCCGATCGTCCTCGAGACCTTCAAGGAGTACCCCGAGCTAGGGCGCTTCGCGCTCAGAGACATGGGGTCGACCGTGGCGGCTGGCATCGTAAGAGAGATCACCCAGAAGGGCCAGATCGAGAAGTCGGCGGCCAAGGCTTAGTCTAGGTCGCTTTCCCGAATCGCGGCTGCGTACCCGACACGTCCCACCTGTGGCTCCAAGCGCCGTCGCATCCCGCGTGCATGCCCCTCCTCGCCTTGGGGGATGGAACAAACGGCCCTCGTTGAGGAGCGCTGCACAGCTGTCGATAGAGGAGGGAGTCCAAACTGAACAAGGCCGTGCTCGCCATCGGCCTTGGGATCACGTTTGTCGGCGTGCTGTGGTGCGCGACGCTCGAAATCATCAGTTGGCAATGCGCCCACGCCGTTCCCCCGAACTATTGCGCGGCCAACTCAGGTCCTGAAGCGCCTTTGCCGATAGTCATGTTCGGTCTGCTATATACCGCGATTTCGTTCCTCATCCCATCAAAGAGGGCCACCGCCAAAGGCGGGACAGCCTCATGAATCACCAAAGAGACGGGACGGAACCCCCATGCGGCTTTGGAGGGTCAGACGCCCGCAGAGGGCGGGCGTGGGGGTCGAGGGGAGAGAACAAGTGACTCAGTCTTATGAAGGCCGCGCTTAGGAGTGGTAAGAGGGCGTCAAATTGAGGCATTTCTCTCGAAGGAGGCTTGTCTGCGTCTCTCTGATGGTGGTTGGTGCGGGAGTCTTCGCCAGCGGCATACTGCTCGGCCGGTGGAGTTCCGGGGTCGGATTTGTGCTCAATTGGCTCGGAATCGCGGTCTTCACCATCTCCCTTCTCGCACTCCTCTTTTGGTCAAGCCTACCAAGCGACCCGAGAATCGGGAGATTTCCATGACTCCACGGCGCCCCGCGCGGAACACCCACGCTCACCACCCCGGAGACGGAACAGAGTCTGTGTTCGCGCGGAACTCTTTATAATCGCGGGTTTGGTCCGGGCGGCGTCTCATGGCAAACGACAAAGCCGTAGGCGGGACGCTCTTCATCGGCAGCATAGTTGGAGTCATCCTGTACGGGCTACTGATGTGGTTCTACTGGGAGACCACCATCAGAGTGACGGCGTTCCTGGCCGTCGCGCTCCTCCTCGTGATAGTCGGGTGGATCGGGTACACGATGTTCACCACGCCGCCGCCGGAACCTCTCGCCGAGATCCCCGAGATGGGGTCGCCCGCTGGGGACGTCAAGGCAAAGGGACAGTAGCGCCGGCGCTAGTTCGGACTTCGCCAGTACTAGGCCGCCGCGGGTCTGAAACCCGTCTGTAAGTGCTGCTTCCGCTCGGGACCGTCAGGCCGGCAGGATGAACCCGCGGTCGCCGACCTCTGCGAGGATCCTGACCATTTCCTTCAGCTCCTCTCTCTGATCTCCAGGGGCTATCGGCTTTCCGGCCCTGCTGAACTCCTCGATCCCTCCTCCCTTGCCCTCCACCACCAGCTTCAGCGCCCCCTTGTAGACCGCCTTCCTGGGCCTGTCGAAGCGCGCCCTATTCGCCTCGAAGTCGGGGGCGTCTGAGACGCTCCGCAGGACGTTGGGGACCCCGAAGGACTCCGCCACGGCGTGGTCCGTGGTCAGGCTCGACCCGTCGCATACCCCGACGAGGCAGTCCTTCACCATCTCCTGGACGCGGTGGAGCGGCTGATGGCCGGGCCCGGGCTTCGGCCTCGCGCCTCCCGGGTACTTCACGACCAGCGGCACCTCGAGGATCTCGTCGTGCAGGAATGTCCCGTGCCCGTAGAACCCCTTCTCCTTCAGGGACTGGCCGTGGTCCGACGTTGCCACCACGAGGGAGTCGCCGTAGGCGCCGGTCTCCTTGAGCCACGCCAGGATCCGGCCGAAGAACGTATCCGCCGCCGCGGCCTCCTCGACGTACCTGCGCCTTATGGCGGCAATCATCGAGTCGCTCACCCTTCTCGTGCCGAACAGGTCGGCGATGGGTTTTGTCTCGGCCCCCGGCTCCCCCCTCAGGTACGGCTCATGCATCTCGACCAGGTTGACGAAAAGGAAGAAGGGCCGCTCCAGCCTGAGCCCGGAGACGGAAGCCGCAACGGCGTCCCCGCCCTTGAGGAGGGGGTAGTTCATCCTCCTGTACGCTCCCTTCAGCCTCCGGTCCTCCAGGTAGAGCCTCGCGAGGTCGCCGACCTTCCCCTCCTTCAGAAGGTTCGAGGCGATCTCCCTGCGGGTCCTTCCGTGCTTCCTGGCCATGTCCAGGACCTTCTGGCTTCGCTCAGGTGGGGTGACGCCCTTGTACTCGAAGGTGCTGAACCCGTTCTCGAAGCCGGACCCCGGGGCTATGTTCGCGTTTGCGGAGTAGCAGGCTGTCTCGTAGCCCCTCTCGCCGAGGTAGCTGGCGAGGGGCTGGGACTGGACCGACTTCATGGCGCTGAAGACCTGGAGCATCTTGGTGTCCCAGTCCTCGTGGACGCCGTGCTTCGAGGGCAGGAGGCCGGTGAAGAGCGACGCATGCGAGGGGGTCGTCCAAGGTGACGAAGCGATGCAGTTGCCGTACACCACGCCCTCGGCGGCCAAGGCGTCGATGCTCGGGGAGCTTGCGGGCCCGCCGTAGGCCCCGAGGACGTTCCTCCTCATGGTGTCGAAGACGACGACCACAACGTTCGGCAAGTCCGTCAAGCGCTTCTGCCCCCTTTCGGCACGGCTAGGGCCACTCTATTTGAACTTGGAACGGCCGCGACGGATGGCGGCCCGCTCAGGGGACGCAACGATAAATCCGCGGCGCGCCCAGGGTGCCGGGATGGCCGCGAGAAGCGACACCACGAGGCCTTCGGGCCCCGGGCGGGGCGCCCTGCCCTGCTCTGCGGGGATGTGCGTCCTGGGGAGGAGAGAGGCTCCATGACCCTCAGGGACTACGCCGCTTACATTTTCGACCTCGACGGGACCCTCCTCACCATCCCTGTGGACTGGGCCAAGGCGCGCGACGAGGTCGGGAAGATGGCCGGGGTCCCACTTGGGGATGCCCCTCTCTTCGCGAAGATGGAGCAGCTGGTGTCAGTGCGTCCGTCAATCAGGGAAAGCCTCTTTGCGATGATCGACCGGCACGAGCTCGAGGCGGTGCCTTCGTCCGCTCCCGCAGAGGGGGCGCTCGAGCTGCTCACCCACCTGTCGAAGGAGGCCGAGGTGGGGTTGGTCACCATGCAGGGGTCTGCGGCCTGCGGCAAGGTCCTGAGCAAACATCGGTTCGGGGACTTCTTCGAGACCCGGGTGACCAGGGAAGACTCCCTCGACAGGGCCGCGCAGCTCCGGCTCGCGCTCCAGTCGCTCGGGTCGGCGCCCGGGGACGCGCTGTTCACGGGCGACCTCCCCAACGACGTCCTCTGCGGGAAGAAGGTGGGTGTTGACACCCTGTTGCTGGGGGGAGACCCTTCGGGGAGCGCGAGGCCCACATACGCCTATCCGACCCTCGCGTCGCTCAGGGACGACATCCTGTGATCTGAAGCGCCCCGTCCGCGGTCGCCCGCGCCGGACTTCTCGGGGGTTGCCCTAGGGCGCCGTCAGCACGCGCTTCAGCAGCGCTCGCTCTCGCTTCCCGTTCGTCGTGAGCTCTTCGAAGCGGCGCGCGATCCGCCCTCGGTAGTCGGCCAGGACCGCGGGGTCCTCGGCGAACATAGCCACCTTCTCGGCGACCTCCTTCGCATCCGGCCTGGCGACGTAGAGGAGGGAGTCCCCGAACACCGCCTCGATCTCGTCATTCCGGCTGGATATCGTGGGCAGGGACGCGGCGGCGTACTCGTAGAGCATATGGTTGACCGTGTAAGGCTCGTCGGTTATGTTTAGGCCGAAGTCGCTCGAAGCCTTCAGCTGCTCGTACTCATCCCTCGGCAGGAACCCCAGGAACTTCACCCTGCGCAGGTCTCCCATCCTGGTGAGGCGGGGGCCGAGCCTCTTGGGGGGCCCAGTCATGGCGAGGGTGACCCCTTCGACCCGCTCCACGCCGAGCGCCTCCGCCTCGAGGCTCTCCTGGAAGGAGAGGGAGGCGGCCATCCCTATCAGCCCCGAGGCGGCCACGCGCCCGCGCAGGGCATCGCTCCTGGCGTTGGGGTTCCTTCCCACGCAGTCGTGGACCGTGAGGGCGCGCCCCGAGAACTCCGTCTTGATCACCGAGCCCCAGTAGTCGTGGGGGACCGTGTTCAGGAACGCGCTCCTGGCCGCCAGGCGCTCGAGGGCCTTCAAGGCGCCGGAGACGGCGCTGGTGCCGAACGACTTCACGCTCCAGACGTTGTGGTGGTCGATCACGAGCCTCCTGCGCATGAGCGCGCAGTATGGGATGCACGACAGCGGGGCGAAGACGGGCGGGTTCTGGCAGTACACCACGTCGGGCCGGCGGGAGAAGAGGAAGACCTGGGTCATCATGAAGTAGATGACGTACTTGACGGGCGCGAGGAACTTCGGAAGGCCCTCGATGTGGATGTTCTTCCTCACCGCCCCGACGTCTTCGGCTAGCTCGTCGAGGCGCTGAGAGGACCCCGCCCACACCATCGCCGCTATCAAGCGAGGGGCGGCCCTCGCGCGGCCTAATTAACAGATGCTCGCGTGGCGCGATCCCTGGCAGCCGTCCAGGGGCGCCAGGACTCCGCGAACGGATTTAGACCCAGGCCGAGGAGGGGAAGCGGGTGTTTCAAGGCTGGCGGGAGACGGAGAGCGGCTCAAGGTAATCCTCACCCACGACATCGACTGGCCTCCCCAAGGTCCGGGGCCGTCCCACGTCCTCGCGAGGAGGGAGCGCTTCGACCCCGAGACAGTCGAGAAGGCGGTCAGCCAGGGGTTCAACCCGTACAACAACATCGAGCGCCTGAAGGAGATCGAAAAAGGGCTCGGCGTCAGGTCCACCTTCTTCTTCCGGCCCATGTACGACGACGGAACCCCGGTCTCGGCCTATGCGGGCGCCATGAGGGCGCTCCTGGCGGGGGGCTGGGAGGTCGGAGCCCACCTGAACGACGCGGGGAGCCTCCGGAGCGTGAAGTCGGAGAGGGAAAGCGTAGCGTCGGCGGCGGGCCGGGCGCCCGAGGGCTGCCGGGTCCACTACCTCCGGCTGCACGAGCGGAGCCACTTCCACATGAGGGAGGCGGGCTTCTCCTACGACTCCTCGGTGATGTACTCCAGGAACGAGGTGACTCCGCGGAACGCGGGGTGCATCACAAGGGAGGGTCTGGTCGTCTTCCCAATCACCATAATGGACGCATACCTCTTCACCTACGTGAAGGTCCCTGAGGAGAAGATACTGTCAGTCTTCGACCAGGCGGTCCGCGCCTGCGGCAGCAGAAGGTATATGACGGTCCTGTGGCACGATTCGTCTCTGTTGATGAAAGGAGGGCGGATGTACTCGAAGGTCTGCGAGATGCTCGCGACCAGGGGGGACGTCGAGGTCGTGACTGCGGGAGACGCCTTCCGGTCGGCATCGGCCGGGGCTACGGAATGAGCCAGGTCTCAGCCAAGCGGGCGAGGATCGGCAGGGGCGTGAAGCTCGGGAGAGGGTCCCGCGTCGAGGGGGACTCGGTGGAGATAGGCGACAACGTAGCAATCGGCGACGGGACGGTCATCAGGGCGCGCGAGGTCAGGATCGGCTGGGGCTCGGAGATCGAGGACGGCTGCGCAGTCAGGAAGGTCAGCGGCGCCATGGAGAGCTTCGTGCTGGGGGACAACTGCTTCATCGGGAACCACAGCAACATCGCCTCGACCAGGTTCTCGGCCGGAGACTATGTGAGCCTCCACAACCATCTCTTCGTCAACGGGACGAAGCCGTGCACCATCGGCCACAACGTCTGGGTCGGGCAGAACTGCGTCCTGAACGCCAGGGAGACCCTCACCATCGGGAGCGGCGTCGGGATCGGCGCCTACAGCTCAGTCTGGACGCACGGGGCCCACGGGGAGCTCATCGAAGGGTGCCTGATACACAAGGCCGCCCCCGTCACGCTCGAGGACGACGTCTGGATAGTCGGCTCGTACAACGTGGTCTCCCCGGGAGTCACCGTGGGGAAGGGGACCATTGTCATGACAGGCTCGGTGGTCACCAAGGACGTCCCGCCCGGGACGCTGGTGGCCGGGAACCCAGCCAGGGACATCAGCGACAAGCTCGTCCCCTACAGGAAGGTGACCCTCGACGAGAAGTTCGAGATGCTCAAAGGCTTCGTGGCCGACTTCGTCTCAGGGAAAGAGGGCGCGAGGAGGAGGTCCGACGGCTGGACCGCAGGGAAGGGGAAGTCGTCCTTCAAGGTCAGGTTCGTGGAGCGGTATAGCGTCCCGGGGGAGGAGCCCGATGTCCCGACCCTCGTGTTCGCGAAGAGGTTCGAGGGCGGAAGGCCGGGGAGGCTCGAGACCGTGTTCGACCTGTCGACCAAGACGTACACAAAGAGGAGGACCGACTGCGAAGTGGGCGTCATCAGGAGCATGCTCTACTCGAAGGCGAGGTTCATCCCCAGGCCCGAGTGAGGGGGCACTGCGAAGGCGGCCGCTCCGTCCGGCGGGGGGCCCCGCGGGGACCTGCGGCGCTACCTGGAGGGCGCGAGCAGCCTCAGGATCTGGCGGTGGAGGGCAGCGTTGGCTGACGCCACGCAGGGGGCCCTCTCCTTTAGGTCGAGCCTCCACTTCAGCTCCCGCCCCCACTCGTCGGTCAGGACGGCGCCGGCCTCGGCCGCGATCGGTCCCCCGGCCGCGAAGTCTGTGACCCTCATCCTCCTGCGGACGTCTATGAAGGCGTCAATCCTCCCTTCGGCAAGGTAGCAGAGCTCCAGGGCGTTGGCGCCGAAGTGGACGACGCGCTTGGCACCGGAGACGAGCGGGGCCAGCGCCTTGACTGCGGGCCCGGACGTCCCGCTCATGTCCACGGCCACGACAGCGTCTTCGAGCCGCCTCGTCCTGGTGGTCGAGATGCCCCTGCCGTTCTTCGTGGCCCCTCCCCCCCTGGCCGCGAAGTACGAGTCCCCGTTGACCAGGTTCCTGACCATTGCGACGCGCACGTCGTCCAGCCACCCGCCCTCTGCCACGGCCACCGAGGTGCAGTAGAACTGAATCCCCCTCTCGAAGTTGGAGGAGCCGTCCAGAGGGTCGACCACGGCCACGGTCCGCCCCGCCGGGTCCCCGATGTCCCCCGCCTCCTCGCTGAGCACCCTCACCCCGTCGACCCCCAGCAGCGCCTCCGACAGGATCTCCTCGGCGCGCCGGTCGGCGAGCAGCGTCTTGTCCCCCGCCGCCCCCTTGCCGACCACGAGCCCCCGGTCGGGGCCGGCCGCCACGGCGGCCACCGCCTTCTGGACCTCTCCCATGGCCTTCGCGAGGAGCCTCTCCCACTCCTCCTTCCCCAGGGTCACCCCACGTCCACCCCCCTCCTCCGCAGCGCCTCCAGGACGCGCCCCATGGTGACGCTTGGCCTGGACCCCGTGTGCACCCGCTCCACGCTCCCCTCCCCCAGCTCGCTGTGGACCTCGGCCAGGGCCGCATAGTACCGGGACCTTAGGAACTCGGTCAGGCTCCGGTCCCTGTTGTTCTTCCTGGCCTGCCTGTCCCCTATCGTCTCGGGCTCGGCCTCGAGCAGGAGGTACAGGTCCGGGCGCATCTCCGGGGACGAGAGGGCGGCGCGGCAGAGCGCGAGCATGGAAGGGTATGCCGCGCTCTTCTTCAGCTCGTACCTCATCTTGGAGTAGGCCAGGTCCGACAGGAGGTACCCCTCGGAGACGAGGCGCCTATCCCGCCTCATCCTCGAGATCGTGGAGGAGTACGCCAGGGTCGCGCCGAGCAGGCTGTAGTCCGAGAACGTGTCCCCCCTCTCGGCGACGGGGACGTGGTCGGGGAGGGCGTGGGCCGACTCCCTCAGCCTGACCCACCCTCGCCTCTCGAGGCCCCGGGCCAGGGTCGTCTTCCCCGTTCCGGAGAAGCCCTCGAGGACGATGAACGCCATGCGAGGGCAGGCTCACGCCCGGTCGGGATTTAACCTCGCGATGGCCGCGGGGTCAGAACAGGGAGAGGAGGGACCCAGAACTGGTGGCCAGCAGGAAGACCAGGAACGCCACGTATCCGGTGCCGAGGTACGCCACGGTCGGGACCCCGTACTTCACCTCGACCTGGGACCCTGCCTCCTGGCTCGCCTCCACCTCGTCCCTGGCAGAGTTTACGTCTGACCCGACCTCCTTCCGCACCCCGCCCGCGATCGTAGCCACAGGAATCCACTTCTGCTCCTTGAGGAACTGCTCGATGGGGATTGTCTTCGTCCCCCAGGCGTAACCGGTCGCGGCGAGGTACACCGCGTGGCCGGCGAAGACCGCGGCCCCGAAGGCCAGGGGGAGGAACGGCGGAGACATGTAGGGGTCCGCAGCGATGAACGCGAGGGCGATGGCGTCGGCCTGGCCGACCAGGCCGAGGTAGGCGAACGCCAGGGCGATGCCGCCTATCAGCCCCACCTTCACCAGCTCCAGCGCCAGGTCCGGGTAGAGCCCGTAGACCACGAGGGCGGTCCCCACCAGTGCGGGGACCCACACCAGGTCGCTCACCGCCCGCTCCTTCACGTCCCTGTATGCGGCAGCGGCGAGCGAGGCCCCGATGAGCAGCTGGCCGAGCATCGCGGCGACCGAACCGGACGGCCCATATAAGCGCCAGCGGTCCCCGGACGCGGAGCGCCTAGGCGGGCCCGTCCAACCTCAGCTTCTGCCTTGAGAATATCGCGACCACGCTGTCGAGGGTGTCGGCGTCAGCCGCGGACTTGTCTGCCCTCACCCGCTTGATCCTCGGGAACCTTAGGGCGTAGCCGCTGTCGTGGCGGGAGCTCCGCTGGACGCTGTCGAAGGCGACCTCCACGACCACCTCCGGCCTTACCCTCATCCAGTGGCCGTGGTCCTCCACGGTCAGCTCCTTCATCCTCCTGGTCATCTCGAGTATCTCTGCGTCCGTGAGGCCGGAGTAGGCCTTTCCTATGGTCCTAAGGTCCCGCCCCTCCCTCACGGCGAAGGTGTAGTCGGAGATGACTCCGGCCCTCTTGCCGTTGCCGTACTCGGCCGCGACTATCACGGCGTCTATGGTGTCGAGTTCTTCCTTCAGCTTCACCCACCCGGACCCCCGCTTCCCCATGGTGTAGACGCTCGCCGGGTCCTTCAGGACGAGCCCCTCGTAGCCGAGGGACCTGCTCCTCCTGAACGCGGTCGCTACGCCTCCGGCGCTCCGCACAGTCTCGGAGTGGGCCGAGGTCCCCCACCCCTTCAGGACCGACGCTAGCTCCCTCCTCCGCTGGGAGAGCGGGAGCCCTGTCTTCTCCACGCCGTCCCTGTAGAGGAGGTCGAACGCGAAGTAGGTCACGGGGGCCCTCCTCGCCGCCTCGTCGAACCCCTCCACCCGCCTGAGCCTCCGCTGCAGGAGCTGGAACGGGAGGGGGCGCCCGTCCGCGAAGGGGACGATCTCTCCGTCGAGTATCAGGTCGCAGCCCGCCCTCCGCACCGATTCGGCCACCTCCGGGAAGCTCGCGGTGATGTCCTCCAGCCTGCGGGAGTAGAGCCTCACCTCCCTCCCGAGCTTGTGGGCCTGCGCCCTCACCCCGTCGTACTTGTATTCGGCGTACGCTCCCTTGCCGAAGTGCTCGGCGATCTCGGCAGGGGTCGCCATGGGCTCGGCGAGCATGAAGTTGACCGGCCTGAAGGGAGCCATCTTCAGGCTCCCGAGCTCCCCCCTGGCTGCGGCTGCGGCCAGGAGCCCGGGGTCGCCCACCAGCATGTGGGCTCGGGCCACTTCCTCCCTCGGGGCCGAGTACGCCTGCGAGACGGCCTCCTCGAGGAGCCCGGCCACGAGGCCGGTCCTCATCTCGCCGGTGAGGATCTTCACCAGGTACTTCCCCTCAAGAGGTGTGGCCCTCAGCACGAGAGACTTCACCAGGCCCCTCCTCGCCGCCGCCGACCCCTGCCCCTTGGCTGAGCGGAGCCTGGCGAACGTGGCGTCCACATCCTGAAGCGTCAGCGGCTCCTGGAAGAGGGCCTGCTCCCTCTTGTGGGCCAGCAGCTCCTCGGCCACTTCGCCGAGGTCGCCGTGCCTCATGTACGACTCCGATACCGCCGCGCGCCCGGCCCCCGTCACCCCCCTGAGCACGTCCAGGAGGGCCGCGTAGCCAACCTGGGCCTCGTCCTTGCTCCCCCTCTCCGACGGGCGGCCAGCTGCCATGCGGGCGGCGACCTCGGCGTCGGCTGGGCCGAGGCCCGAGAGGTACGAGGCGAAGCACCTGACCTTGTCCTTCTTGCCTCGGGACGATTTCACTTGCTCCAGCGAGGCCGCGAGGGCGGCGAAGCCGGCGGGGGAGCTCATCTCTCGACCTTGGCGGCCATGACCAGGGCGCCCTCTCCGTCTCTGTAGTAGGCGTCCACGCGGCTGGTGACCTTGTAGCCAAGCCGCTCATAGAGAGATATCGCGGGCTTGTTGGAGACCCTGACCTCCAGGTAGCATTCGGTGGCCGTCTTCTTCGCCATCTCGGCGTGGGCCGCCTGTATCAGGGCCGTCCCGATCCCCTTGCCCCTGTGCTCCTCTTCCACCGCCACCGAGACGACGTGCCCCTTCCGGGCGAGGGAGAGGCGCTTGAGCTGCGAGAATCCGTACTCGATGCGGCACATGATGTAGCCCACGAGGACGCCGCGGAGCTCTGCGACAAGGAAGGTGTCGGGGTGCTCGGACAGGATTTCGTAGTAGAAGTAGTCGGAGTAGTGCTCGGGGAGCGTCCGCATGTTGATCTCTATCACGGGGGGTATGTCCTCCTTCTCGCAAGTTCGTATCTCGTACTCGCCGAGCCTCGAGATGACGGCCTTCTGCAAACCCAGGCGCAGGCGCTCGGCTGGTGGTTAAGTCTTGCTGAACTCGCGGAATCCCTTTAGTAGACGGGTCGGGGGCGGAGCCTCGGTTGTCTCTTCAGCCCGCTGACCCGGAGGCCTCGGTCCGCTCCAAGTTCACCGTGAAGGACAGCTTCCAGCTCCCAGACGGCGAGCTCGAGTTCAGCGTGGAATACGGCGCCGGCTCGAAGCAGCGATTCGAGGAGCTCTGCCGCGAGCTCGGGGCCTCCGGGTTCACGCCCAGGCTCGTGGGCGAGGAGGACAAGGCCCTCCTGTTCGTGCGCAGGTCGCGCCCCCCAGAGCGCAGCCACTCGGTACTCCCTTTCACCCTCGCCCTCCTGGCCGCGGGCGCGGTCCTGGCCTTCGCCCTCCTGCTCGGCTCGATCTACCAGAGCTACGGCCCCTCGATCCCCGAGGCCTCGGTGGTGGTCCTCTACGCGGCTGCCGTCGGCGCGTTTCTGGGCGCCCACCAGCTGGGGCAGGCCATCGCAGCGCGGAGGAGCGGGGAGCCCCGTCCCGTCCCGTTCGCCCTCCCCGGCATCCCTGGGGTCACCGCAGCGCTCCCTGCGCTCGGCATACTGTCTCGCCAGCGGGCGCCCGCGGTCAACAGGGACCGCCACTTCGGCATTCTGATAGCCGGCCCACTGCTGGGTCTGGCCGCGGCCGTCGTGCTCTACGTCGCAGGGGCGGCCCTTAGCGTACCGTCGGCCGTCCCGGTCCAGAGCTGCCAGACCGTGAACGGCACGCAGACCCTCTGCCCGAGTCTCATCCAAATTGGCCTGGACTCGGTGATCGGGCCCCTGGTCCCGTCGGTGGCCCCTGGCCACTCAGCGCTCTCCCCCCTGGCTGACGGCGCCACAGTCGGCCTCATACTCACGTTCGTCGGGCTTCTCCCCATGGCGACCTTCGACGGCGGACAGATTTCAAGCCTCGCCTGGGGGGCCGGGAGGGCGAGGGTCGCCTCCTACCTGAGCGTCCTGCTGCTGATCTTGGTGGACGTGCCCACCTACTGGGCCCTGGCCCTGGTCGCGCTGCTGCTGATGAACCTGAGCCGGTCCTCGGAGCCTGCCCTGCTTGACGAGGTCTCGCCGCTCTCGCGGAGGAGGAAGTGGCTCTACCTCTGCGCCCTGGTCTTGGCGTTCCTGTGCCTGCCGCTGCCGCAGTCGCTGGCCGGGCTCCCGCTCTAGGCGGGCACCAGCCTGCACTCGTTGGCCCTGGTGACCACGTTCATCTTCCCGGTCTTTCCGAGCTTGCTGAGCAGCCTCACCACCGCCTCCCCCGCCCCCCGGGCCGTGGTCAGGCCAAGCTTCGACTTCGCGTAGACCTCGGGGAGGCCTGACAGCAGGAGCACGTCGTACTCCTCGCGGAGCTTCGAGAGGTACAGCACATCCTCGGCGCCGTCGACATAGGCGTCCCTCCTCCTCCCGTCGCCGAGGGTCCTGCCGGTGGCTGCCATCTCCAGGGCCGTCGACCCAAGGCCCTCGGAGCACTCGGCCATCAGGAGGACAGTGCCGGCCTTCCTGGCTCCCCCCAGGGCGTACCATGCCGTCCTTATGGCCGACGAGAGCGTGTCGTCGTAGCCCCTCCCCCCGGCGCCGACCACTACGGCCTTCGCCGGCTGGACCGCGGACTCCGCGAAGGCGTTCCTGAGGGCATCGAAGGGGGCGTCCTCCATCACCGCCCTCACCTTTCCTCCCCTGGGGATGATGTCGAGGAACCTGGCCCCGGTGATGCCCCGGGCCAAGGCGTCCGCTACCTCCTTGGACCTCGTCATCTCGAATGGCGTCGGCTCCATCTCCTTCCTCGCTCTCGCGGCCTCTGCCCTGGAGCGGGCCACCCAGTTGAGGCAGGCGGCGACCCTGGCGTCGACCATCCCGAAAAGGGGGTCGGGTCTCGGGGTCGCGATGAACAGCTTCGTCCCGCCCTCCGTGAGCTCCGGCGCCATGAAGGCCCCTCCTTCGGCGGCCGGCACGGGTGGAGGAAGCGTGGCGATTCGCCCCTTCAGCTCGGGGACCGCGGTCTCGACCCTCCTGGGGGCGGCTGAGTAGACCTTCAGCTGGGGGGCGGCTAGGATGGCGGCGGAGAGCTCCTTCAGCAGCTCTGAGGTGGTCGGAGAGGCGTCGCAGACGAACAGGGAAGCGGCCCCCTTCACCCTCTCCGCGAGCCGTTCCGCCTCGACGGCGGCCCTCTCGGGCTGTAGGTCGACCACGGCGCCCAGGTTCTCTGCCTGGACCGTGACCAGAGCCTCCACGGCGCCGTACGGTATCCAGAGCTCCGGCAAGCATCACGACGGGGCCGGAGTTGGTTTTTAAGCTCGAATGCCGGGGCGGCCTCCATGGCCTGGAAGACCCGCCGGTCCCAGATCAGCGAGCTCGCCGAGGGGCTGGTGAAGGCGGGCGCCATGCAGTTCGGGACGTTCACCCTCCCGGACGGGAGGGAGACCCCCTACTACATCGACCTGACTGACATGCTGAGCTACCCAGGCCTCTTCGCCCTCGCGGTCGACTCGATGTCGAAGCTTGTCTCAGCCAAGGCGCCTCGCCCAGACGCAGTCTGCGGGGTCCCCACGGACGGGCTCATCCTGGCGGCGCCCCTGGCCCTTTCGCTGAAGAAGCCGCTCACCTACACCGCCTCGTCGAGGCAGCCGAGCGGGAAGAAGATCATGGGGGAGGTGCACCCCGGCTGGAAGGTGCTCGTGGTCGACGACCTGTCGAGGACGGGCAAGTCCATCCTGGCCGCCGCCAAGGCAGTCCAGGAAGAGGGAGGGGAGGTGACCGACGCCGTTGTGCTGATAGACAGGATGGAGGGGGCGAGGGAGCGCCTGAGCAAGGAGGGCATATCCCTCCACTGCCTCACCGACGTCGTCGAGCTGGCCGACACCCTGTTCTCCATGGAGCTGATCGCCGAGGGCGACCTGAAGGCGATCACGAAGTCAGTGGGACGCCGTCAGTAGACCATCAGGTCCTTTTCCTCGAGGGTCACGTGAAGGTTGTTCACTGCCCTGTAGACCTCGCTCTCCTTCTTTGCGCCGGTGCAGACCAGCTTGCCGGAGGCGAAGAGCAGTATCACGGTCTTCGGGTCCGCCATCCTATGGATCAGGCCAGGGAACTGCTCGGGCTCGTACATGGACTTCGGGAGTACCCGGGCCGCCTCCTCGAGGTGGACCTTGCCGCCCAGGCTCGCCGAGGCCACGATGTTCTGGATCTCGACGACCGCCTCGTTCTTGATAGGAATCTTCCCCTTCTTCAGCTGCCTGACGACCTCCTCGACCGCCTTGCGGGCCTGCTCCTCCGACTTTGCTCCCGTACACACCATCTTCCCGGAGCTGAAGATGAGGGTGGCCGTCTTGGGGTTCCTGAGACGGAACACTAGCCCAGGGAACTGGTCCGGGTGGTATTCGACCGTCACAAAGTTCTTAGTAATCAGATTCAGATCGACTGTCTGGCTAATAGAGGCCGACGCGACGACGTTCTCGATACTCACAATCGCCTTTGTCTGTGGCATTTGACGGCCAGAGACTTGTTGAGTATTTAAAGAGTATAAAAGGGGCGGCTGGGTTCTGTTGCGTCTTCGGGTGATTCGCACCCCCCGTTGCGCGACAGGTGTGCTTCTCAGTAGCAGACTGAGGGACCATGCGTCAGCCAATAGAACTGCCCTGAGTAGTATGCCTCCCCCACGTTGAACAGGTGGAAGGAAAGCGAGTCATAGCCGGTCGGAGGGGCTCCGCGCATAGTACAGACTGGCGGGCCGGAACTAATCACTGGCACGAAGGTGAAGAACAGACCGAAAGCAACGACGCACACGCAGATTGCCAGCAGGATTCTCATTCTCACGCATTAGGAGTGGCGTCGGTCTCACTTACGGCCTCTGTCAACATCGCCAGCCATTTGTTCTTCCCTTCAAACCCCGACACCCGCCATCTGTGCGGGAGTCTGGCCTTCTAAGGCTTGGTGCGGCTTCAAAGTTGAGACAGCCCTCAGATTCAGGAAGTCCCAAGAGGAAGTACTGGAAGCCTTCCAAGGACTCCTACGAGAGTTCATGGATTATTGCGAAGGGAACGGCCTGAGAATCCCTGACAGAGCGAGATTCCAACGCATACTCCTTCGGTCAATCTGCTTGTTGGAGTCCCAAGCACCAACCAAGCTGGAACAACGGGACGAAACAACTACAGACGGAACAGCGCCCGTTTCTGGCTCAGCCTAGCGGGACTCGGACGCGGCCTGAACGGGGCTTGTCTCCTCTTGCCTCGTGCTCTCGTCCCCGGACCTCGCCGATGCCAGCTCCGATACCACGATGATGATGAAGATCGCCGCTGCGATGTAGTAGTTGAGGTCGTAGGGGAGCGCGGCCAGGTCTTCGATGTACGGTATGATGAACACCACCCTGCCAATCAGACAGGACTGCTTGATGGTCGAGTCGGCGATCCCGAGGGTCTGGTCGGTCCCGCCGTTCGTGTACCTGTCGTCCCCCTGGGTGTAGAACCCCGTGCTGGCGTCCCCGCCCACGACCCGGTGTATCACCGAGTCCCCGCCCGACGAGCAGGGCGGGCCGTAGACGATGATGTCCCCCATGTGGACTTGGCTCATGGTCACCGGCTCGATGATTACCAGGTCTCCCTGCTGGAGGGTCGGGTACATGCTCACGCCGTCGACCCTCCGGGTGTAGCTCAGAAGGAAGTAGGCGAATACTACGATGCAGATGACGAAGACGGCGGCGTAGGCTGCCGTCCTCTTCGCGGGAAGTCGCACAGCGCGCGGTTCCTTCCGCTGCCGCGGTTAAACATTTGAACGCGGAGAGGTTTTAACCGCGGACGGAAAGGGCGCTCTGGTTGGACCGCTTCCTCGCCACCGTCGCCGTCGCGGACGTCCTGGCGCTCCTCGCGCTCTACGAGGTGGTGCAGAACCTCGCGGCCAAGGCCTCCTATGTCGTCAACCGGGAGCTCCTCAGCTATGCGACCACCTACTACCCCTTCATACGGTTCTCCCACATCACTGGCGCCGGCCCGGTCGCGCTGGTGAGCCCGCCCTCCCTGGACTGGGTCCAGGTCATCATACTCTTCCTAGTCGTCGTGAACGGGGCCTGCGTCGTCCATCTGGTGAGGCGGCACCCCGGGGCAAGGACCCCCGGCGCCGGCCTCAACCACAGCCTGAGCTCTGGAGAACAGCCGTCCTCTACCTCTCCCCGCTCCCGGTAGCCCTCCTAATCCCCCTCGCAGTTTCGGCCCACCCTCAGCGGCCTCCTGTCCGATGCTGCGCGGGTTTATCCGCCGTCCTCCCTCCACATGGCCAATGCCCAGGAGGCGACGGCGTCACGACCCGCGGGACGGGACCCTTTTCGGCGAGGGGGCCCCGGTGCCTCCCCCAGGGCCCGAGGGGGAGGCGGCGGTCACAGCGGCGGTCGAAAGAATCGCATCGGGGGTCCCCGAAGAGGAGGCGGCGAGGTCACTCACATGGAAAGACTTCGAGAGGTTCTGCGCCCAGCTCCTAAGGGCCGGGGGGTATTCGGTGAAGGAGGACGTTCACCTGTCACGCCCCCGCGCCCAGCTCGACCTCGTAGCCACCGGCCCCCTCTTCACCATCAACCTCGACTGCAAGCACTGGAAGAGGACCCCCTCCCCTTCGGCCATGGAGGGGTTCGCCAGGGCGCAGCTCAGGAGGAGCCGGCTGCTCCGCAAGGTCACCCCTGACCCGAAGCCCATAGTGTCGGCGGTCCTGAGCTTCTCAGACCCGGAGGGGGGGTTCGTGGAGGGGGTGGCCGTTGTCCCGGTGAGGGCGGTCAGGAGCTTCCTGGAGACGGTCGAGTCCTACCCGGACAGGCTGGAGATCTGCTAGGAGGGCGCCTCGGGCCCAGGCCGGCCCGGCCGCGGCGTCCATCATGAAACGGCCCGCGCTTTCACAACCTTTAAAATCTCAAGGGCGGGTTTTCGCGCCGCGAGCCATGTCGATAGACGGGTTCGAACAAGTCGCAACCTTCGTGTCGAGCAGCGAGGTGCGCAGCAAGGTATTACTGGACCTCTTGAAGGGGCCGAAGACGACCACGGAGCTCGCTTCGCTCGAAGGGAAGCACGTCAGCCACGTAAGCCGCGCCCTGGCAGAGCTCAAGGCTGAAGGCCTGGTGGAGCCGTTCTGGACGTCCTCGCGCAGCAGGTACTACAGGGCGACCGACCGCGGGCTCACGCTCACCTACCACTTCCTCAACCTCCTGAAGTAGGTTCCCCCCTGCGGGCGGCGCCTCGGAATCCGTTAATACCACCGGAACGCTCTCCGCGGTGCCTTGGTGAAGGTCGTCCTATGCGGGCTGGGCGCCATCGGCACCGAGATCCTGAAGTACCTCAACGAGCGTTCGCACTTCATCGTGGGGGTCGTCGACAGCGACCCCGAGAAGGTCGGGAAGACCGTGGCTGAGCTCACCGGCCTCCCCCTGGGCGTGCGCGTCTCCTCCTCCCTCGCCGACGTCCCCGTCTTGGAGGCGGACGCGGCCGTCTTCTCGACGAAGTCCAGGGTGTCGGACATAATAGAGGACCTGGCGAAGGCGGCCTCGGCGGGCCTGGACGTCGTGACGACCTCCGAGGAGATGGCCTACCCCGAGTTCGCCGGAGCCGAGGCGGCGAAGAGCCTCGACGCGCTGGCCAGGGAGAAGGGGGTGACTGTCGTGGGCGTAGGGGTGAACCCCGGCTTCGTGATGGACTGGGTCCCGGCCGTGGTGGCTTCGGCCACGAAGAGCCCGAGGAGCATACACGTCGTCAGGTCAGTCGACGTGAGCAGGCGCAGGCGGCAGCTCCAGCTGAAGACCGGGGTCGGCATGCCGAGGGCGAAGTTCGAGAAGGAGCTACAGGAGGGGAGGCTCGGCCACGTGGGCCTCCTGGAGTCGGCGCACCTCATCGCGCTCTCGCTCGGCGAGAAGCTCGAAGGGCTGAAGCAGGGCGTCTTCCCGGTGCTTGGGGGCGAGGACTACGTCATGGGGGTGAGGCAGTTCGCAGAGGGGAGGGCCGGGGCCTGCCAAATCAGGCTCGACCTTGAGATGTCGATCACCTCCGCCGACTTCGACGTCATCGAGGTAAAGGGGGAGCCCGACCTCAAGGTCAGGTTCGAGAAGGGAGTCTTCGGGGACTCGGCCACCGTGGCCCTGGTCGTGCACGCCCTCGAGAGAGTGGGGAGCGCGAGGCCGGGGCTGCTCACCGTCCTCGACCTCCCGCTGGCCGTGAGATGAAGACGCGTTTGCACAGATGAAAACACCTTAAAGGCGAGGAGCCGCGATTCCCGCCGAGGCAGTGATGTCACAGAGTTACGGGAAGGTCCAAATGACCTGAAGGCATTAGACTGAGCCTCACCTACTATCTCTCCGCAGGCACGACCCTATGTATCACGTTCAGGCCGAGACCCTCGTCGAAGCTCCTGAACGCCCTGTTGGTTGTGGGCGTGAGCACCGCCTCAAGCAGCGGGAAGACCGTCGCGGACACGACGTGCCCCCCGACGACGCTCATGTCCCTCCTCCCGAAGTTCCCGTGGAGGTGAAGGAACGGCTCGCCGTCCTTCTGTGTGACGTTGCCGACCAGGCTCGTGACCTCCATGAACTCTGAGTAGTCGTGCTCCTCGTACCTCTTCTCCGCGCTGTTGTAGTAGGCGACCCTCAGCCTGCTCACCCCTCCGACGGCCGCGACCCCCGCGGTCCTGACGCGCTCCCGCCTCGCAATCGCGAGCAGCCCCTCGGTCAGGCCTTCCCCGGCCTTCAGGGTGTAGATCTTGGCCACGGCCGTCCGGCGCCTGCACAGGTTAAAAGGATGGGAGCCCCCTTCGGGCCCGTCCTGCCATGCGCCTGCACTTCAACAAGCCGGGGATAAGGGCGCTGGGGGTGGCGGAGAGCTTCAGGCCAGGCGACCTCCGCTCGACCCTCGCGGGCGTTGTGATGAGGAGCGACCTTGTCGTCGACGGGCTCGCGGTCGGCAGGGCGTCCGTAGGGGGGGACGACGCCTCCGCGTCCATAGCCTCCCTCTACAGGAGGCTGAAGCGGAACGACGTGAACGTCATCATGGTCTCGGGGGCGATCCTGAGCCTCTACAACATCGTGGACGTCGAGGGGCTCTCGCGGAGGACCAGGCTCCCGGTCGTCTGCCTCACCTACAGGGAGACGGCCGGCATCGAGGGGGCCATCAGGGCCCACTTCCCGGACGACCCAGAGCCCAAGCTCGCGGCCTACAGGAGGCTGGGCGCCAGGCTGAAGGTCATGCTGCGCTCCGGCCACCCGGTCTACGTCCGCGCCGCCGGCCTCAGGGACGCGGAGGCGAGGGCGGTTGTCGAGCTCTTCACCCTGCAGGGGTCCGTCCCGGAGCCCGTCAGGGTAGCCAGGCTGCTCGCACGGGCGGCGGCCCCGCGGAGACCTTCACGCCGGGGTTCAGCAGCCCCTTCGGGTCGAAGGCCTCCTTCACCTGCTTCATGACCGGGTAGGACCGCGGGTACTGCCTCTCGACGTAGGGGGCCCTCAGCATGCCGTCCCCGTGCTCCCCGGTCATCGAGCCCCCCATCCTCCACACCGCCTCGAAGGACTCCTCCATCATCTCCTCCAGCGTCCGGCGGCCGGAGGGGGACGCCGGGTCCAGGAGCGGGCGGGCGTGAAGGTTCGCGTCGCGGGCGTGGCCGTACGATATGTACCCCAGGCCCCTCCCCTCGAACTGGTCCTTCAGGAGCCTCACCAGGTCCCCGAGCCTGTCGGGCGGGACCACGAGGTCCTCGACGCCCGGGACCAGGACCTTGCCTCCCTCCCTGACCTCCAGGGCCAGCGTGAGCGTCTCGTTTCTCACCTCCCACGCCGCCTTCACGTCCGACGCTGCCGACAGGACCAGGGGCTCGAGGCCGGCCACTGCCGACGCCGCCACCTCCTCGAGCTTCTCGCGAAGGGACTCCTCTGTCCCCTCGAGCTCGCAGAAGATGAGATACTCACTATCGGCGCGCGAGTACTTTGCGATCCTCTCCTCCCTCCCCATGCGCCTGAACACCGACTTGTCAACCAGCTCCACGGCTGTGGGGGAGTGGGCGCCGAAGGCCGCCACGGCCGAGTCCAGTCCCGCAAGATCGGCCTCTACTATCAGCAGCGCCCTGGGCCTCTGCCTCCCAAGGGTCGAGAAAGTCACCTCGGTGAACACCCCAAGGGTCCCCTCGGAGCCGACCAGCAGCTTCGGGGCGTCCAAGAGGCCGTCGTGGATGACCTTCTCGAGCCTGTAGCCCGATGAGTTCTTCGTGACCTTGGGCTGCTCGTCGAGTATGGTCTTCATGTTGTCAAGCAGGAGCTGCGCGATCTTCCGAGCGAGCGGGTCCCCTGAAAGCGCGTCCTCCAGCGTGACGGCCTCGAAGTTCCTCGCCCCCTGGCCCGGCACCACTGCCCGCAGGGACTCGACGTACCTCATTGTCGAGCCGTAGCGAGGAGTCCTCACCCCAGACGAGTTGTTGGCCGCCATCCCACCGACGGTCGCGCTCAGGTAGCTCGAGGGGTCGACGGGCATCCACCGCCCGCTTCTGTCCAGTATCCTGTTCAGCTCGCCTTTCACCAGCGCCGGCTCGCACCTGACATTCCCGCCGGGGAGCAGTTCCGCCCGTTCCCTTTCCTGCAGGAGCACGGCCCCCCAGCCGATCGATTGGCTCGGGATCGCGGTCCCCGCCCCCCGGGGAGTGACTGGCTCCCCGGTGGCTGCGGCCTCTTCGAGGACCGACGCAACCTCCTCCTCTGTGGCAGCGACGTAGCCCACCCTCGGCCTGATGGTCATGATGCCGGAGTCCTTCGAGAGCTGGTCCAGCTCGGAGTCCTTGGAGAGGACCTTCATGCAGCCGGCTACGAGGGCGGGGTCTATATCGGTCTTGGCGGCCTCAGTTCTCGACTGCCGAATCCTCCGGTCAACCCGGGGTTGTGGACGCGGTGGCGCTCGAAGCTGTGTTCTTGGGCGCCTCGACTACCACCTCCCCGATCATTCCGGGATGGTAGTCGCAGTGGTACTGGTACGTGCCCGCGACCGTAAACGTGTTGGTGTAGTTGTCCCCCATGTTCACGGCGCCGTTGCTCCCCCAGGTGGCGCCGCTGCTCAGGGGCGAGACCGTGTGTATGGCCTGGTCCTGGTTGGTCCACACGACGGTGTTGTTGACGCCTATCACGACTGTCACGGTGGCAGGGTCGAAGCCGCACGGGCTGCTCGGGTTCGTGCACGACGACGCGCCCGAAGTCATGTTGACGTAGACGCAGTTACCTCCCTTGCAAGCCGTCGCCGCCTGGGTGGTCGTTGAAGTAGGCTGCTTGCCCGCGACCTCGACCTGGTAGAAGAAGATCGACGCCACCGCACCTATGACGAGGAGCGCGACAACAATCCCGACGACGGGCGTGCTCTTGCTGCTCAAGTCGCTTTGGTCGTATTCGAATATTGGGTATAATAATTTGACTCCCGCAGTCCGCAAATGCTCGTTCGTTCAGAGAGACGAAGGTTAAATGCCACCTTCGAAACCCCCCGCGCCGGTCAATATTTGACGGAGGGGAGTAATGAACAGCCGTCCTCTCAGCCGGGTCCTGCCGAAGAGAAGCCAAAGGCGCCTCTCGCACCGGCTGCACCCCGCGCCGCCGCTTCTCCCTCGACCCCCGTTCCGGCCGCCCCCCGTCCTGCCCCGGCGCCCGCGCGCCCAGCCCCCCAGCCTGGACCGCAGCCCCCGGAGAACTCCGGCAGGCGCTCGTTCGTGAAGGCGCTCTTCGTCCTCTCGGCTGCCCTGACGATACTTCCGTTCATCCCCTGGGAGAACTACCTCTCGCACTCTGTGGAGACCGGCGCCACGAAACAGAAGTTCCTGCAGAAGGTCGTGGTTGACGACCTGCCCCAGTACGGGGCTGCGGCAGGGGTAGCGGTAAACGTCAACGACCTGACCACCTTCCCCCCCAACAGCCACTGGGTCTTCACCTTCCCAACATCCGGGGACCCTTCCCTGGACGCCCAGAACCCCGACACGTTCCTGAAGTACGAGCTGATCCGCCTCCCTACTGAGCTGGGGGGAGCCAGCAAGCTGGCCACGGACTTCGTAGCCTTCAGCAAGGTCTGCGTCCACCTCTGGTGCAGCCCCAACTACAACCCCGCGCCGGGCCACATGCAGTACGAGTGCCCGTGCCACGGCAGCATCTACAGGATTCCCGACGGCCTGGCCATCGGCGGCCCGGCTTCGCTGCAGCCTCCCCCCACCAACGCCATCCCAATGGCAACGCTGCAGGCCGACAGCGCAGGGAACCTCTACGTCTTCGCCTCCAACTACGACCCAACGACCGAAGCGACCCCGGCGTCGCTACCGGCAGGGGTCAACCCGACCGAAGGGGACGGCACCCTGGGCTACGGCAGGGACTACCTGAGCTACGACAGCTTCGTAAAGAGGATTGCCCAGGCCCCGGCCAACCCCGACGACCTCACCAAGGTGGTCCCCTCCTAGTTGTCCGACGGCGAGGAGGGCGGCAACGTAGTCACCCGCTTCTGGAGATGGCTCACCGGGGGGCTCGAGAGGACGGTCTTCATGGGCATCAAGTACACCTTCCCCAAGAGGTTCGTCAGCCCCCTCGGCTACCTCGGCATGCTCACGGGCATAACGTTCCTGCTCCTGGGCGTCACCGGGGGCCTGCTGATGATCTACTACCAGCCGACCCTGGCCGGCTGCGGGACCCTCACCTGCGCCTTCTCCAGCATCGAGAACATCAACAACAACGTCCCCGGGGGATACCTACTGAGGAACATCCACTACACGGCCTCCAACGCCATGGTCCTGCTCGCGATCCTCCACATGTACTACAACTACTTCAGCGGCCGCTTCAAGATCAAGAACGAGATCCTCTGGGTCACCGGCGTCGTCCTCGGCCTCATCACCGGCGTCGAGGCCTTCACCGGCTACGACCTCCTCTTCAACCAGAGGGCCGGGCTGGCAATCGAGATTGGGGCGTCGCTGGCGAACGCGTCCCCTGTGATAGGGTTCTCCCTCCGCTTCGCGACCTTCGGCGCGGGCTTCAGCGACTTCATCCTTAGGCTCTACGCCGCCCACGTGTTCATCCTCCCAATGATAATGATCCTGCTCGTCTTCATCCACTTCCCCCGCTACCTGGTCTTCGACATCCCGGTCGTAGCCACCCTGGTAGGGGGCCTGATGCTCATAGCGGCCGTGTTCCCGGTCGCCCTGGGGGTACAGTACAGCCCCAGCAACCCGCAGCTCACCATACCCGAGTGGTACATCACCGGCATCTACGCCCTCCTGCGCACAGAGTTCAACAAGTTCTTCATGGGGGGCATAATGCCGCTCCTCCTCATCCTGATGGCCATGGTCGTCCCCTTCGTGGACACCTCGAAGAGGCTGAGCTGGAAGGAGAGGCCGTTCTTCACTGCCCTGGGCATCACGAGCATCGCCCAGGTCATCATCACGACAGCCTGGGGCTTCTACATCAACCCCGACACCTCCCTGCCGACCCTGCAGAGGCTCTTCGTCGACCCCGCCGACTACTTCGCCTCGATGCTCGCCGTCACGGCAGCGTGCTTCGTGATGACATACGCCTTCCTCCGCTACCTGAAGGGGAAGGAGAGGGTGAGGAAGGCCGTCGCCCCCACCCAGCCCCTGCTGACCGTGAAGTGGGTCTACATCCTGTTCCTGGTCCTAGTCCTCGCCCAGGTCTCCCTGGTCGCCCTGGCCCTCGCTGCCTTCTCGGCCGGCCTCAACGCGGTCGTCCTCTTCGACACCGGCTCGCTGCTCGTCACCTTCGGCGTGATAGCGCACCTCTACAGGTACAGCCAGAACCTCCCCTTCTAGGCGCTCAGGGGAGCCGTATGTCGGCCGCCATCTCGACCCACCTGGGGCCGACCTCCCTCACCCTCCTGGCCGCGACCTTCGCCCTGGCCGGGAGCAAGCCCCCCAGCTCCTCCCTCAGCCTGGCTTCCGCCTCTGCCTCGTCCTCGCCAAGGACGTGCCTGTAGTAGTGGATGGTCCCGCGCCTCTTCGCCAGGGCCAGGGCGGCCGGGAGGAACCTGTCCGCCTGGGACGGGTGCGGCATCAGCACCCTGTCGTACCTCCTCTTCTCGCTGGACGGGAGCTCCGCCGCGTCCCCCCTGACGACGCGTACCCTGTCCTGGACCTTGTTCATCCTGTCGTTCTCCTCGTGGAGGTCGCAGGCGTAGGGGTTGATCTCGCAGCTCGTCACCCTCGCGCCCGCCTTCTTGGCCACCTCGATGGAGAAGGGCCCCACCCCCGCGAACATGTTGAGGACGCGCTCCCTCGGCCCAGCCGCCTCGGCGATCCTGAGCCTCTCCGTCGAGAGCCTCGGGGAGAAGTAGCACCTGGCCACGTCCACCTTGAAGGCGCAGCCGTTCTCGCGGTGCACGGTCAGCGTCCTGCGCTCACCCGCGACGTACTTCAGCCTCCGCAGCCGCAGCTCCCCCTCGATGCCCCCCTCCTGCTCGTAGACGCACTTCACGCTCCTCGCCTCCCCGGCGAGCGCCTTGGCCAGCCTCCTCTTCTCGGCCGCCGACAGCCCCGGCAGCCTCACGATGGCGATGTCCCCGATGACGTCGACGCCGGTGGCGACCCTCCCGGGCCGCGGTATTCGGGCCTCCTCGAGCGCCTTCCTAATCAGCTTCAGGGGACTCTTCCCTCTGGGCCGCGACGTAGTAGTACTCCCCGCGCTCCTTCTGCTCCCTGTCGAGCTTGCTCCCGGGCTTGTTGACCCTCGGCCTGCCGCTGTTGACGTCCCGCCTGTAGGTGAGGCCCACCTGCTTCAGGAAGGCGTTCATGCCGTCCTCCTTGCTGAGCGGCCGGCTGGCGGACCCCGACACCCCCGGCTCCCCGAGGAACACCATCAGCCTGTCGCACACTATGTCCACCACCTGCAGGTCGTGGTCGATGATGATCCCCGCCTTCCCCCTCGCCTTCACCAGCCTGTTCACCGCCCGGGCAATCACGAACCTGTCTTCGACGTCGAGGAACGCCGAAGGCTCGTCGAGGGCGTATACCTCGGCCTTCTGTGCCATGGTCGTCACTATCGCGACCTTCTGCAGCTCTCCGCCGCTGAGCTCCTTCACCGCCCTCGGGAGGAGCTTGTCCATCTTCAGCGGCGCCGCCAGGGCCTCCTGCAGGTCAGGCTCGCCGTACCTCGTCCCCAGGGTGGACGCGAAGAGCTCCTCGACAGTCCCCTCGAAGTTCGACGCGAGGTACTGCGGCTTGTAGGCCACCCTTGCGTCCAGCTCGACCCCCCCCTCGGAGGGCTTCTCCTCACCGGCCACCATCCTGAGGAAGGTAGTCTTGCCCAGGGCGTTGGCCCCGACCACGCCAAGGATGGTGCCGCTCATGATCTCCCCTCCCTCGACCTCGAGCCTGAAGGCGTCGAAGGACTTCTTCAGGGCCGTGTACCTGGCCACGACCTCCTCGCTCTCCACGGTCTCGCCGGCGGCCCTCTGGCCGAAGGAGACGGCGTGGTCCCTGAACCGGACGTTCTCCTGGGGGAGGTATCCGTCGAGCAGGGAGTTGATGCCGGTCCTGGACGAGTAGAGGCCCGAAACTATGCCGTAGGCGCCGGGCTCGCCGTAGATCACCTGGACGTAGTTGGAGACGTAGTCGAGGAACGCCATGTCGTGCTCCACGACGAGCACAGACTTGCCTGCCTGGGCTATCCCCCCTATCACCTTCGACACGGCCAGGCGCTGGTAGACGTCGTTGTAGGAGGACGGCTCGTCGAAGAGGTACAGGTCGGCGTCCTTCAGCGCAGCGGCCGCCACCGCCACCCTCTGCAGCTCCCCTCCGCTGAGCTCCGACAGCTGCTTGTCCAGGGTCTCGCGCAGGCTCAGCGCTTCCACCACCTCGGACAGGGCCTTGCGCTCGTCCATCTTCTCCAGCAGGAGGCCCGCCTCCTTCTTCCACGCCTCCGGGAGCTTGTAGACCGCCTGGGGCTTCAGCGAGACGCGCATCTCTCCGTCCGCGATCCTCTCGAAGTGCTCCTTCATCTCGCGGCCGCTGAGGTAGGAGAGGAACTTGTCCCAGCTCGGCTCGGACTCGTAGTCCCCGAGGTTCGGGACAAGCTGGCCGGCGAGTATCTTGAGGGCGGTCGACTTGCCGATGCCGTTCCTCCCAACGAGGCCCACCACCTGGCCCCTTCTCACCACCGGCATGCGGAACAGCCTGAACGAGTTCACGCCGTACTGGTGTATCTTCTCGGTCTTCAGCTCCTCGCTGAGGTTCAGGATGTCGATGGCCTCGAAGGGGCAGACCTTGACGCAGATGCCGCACCCTATGCAGAGCTCCTCGGAGATGAGCGCGATCTTGCTTTCAGGGAGGACTATGCACTGGTCCCCGTTGATGTTGACCGGGCAGTCCTTGATGCACTCGAGCCCGCACTTCCTGGACTGGCAGAGCGTGTCGTCGACTGCCGCCACCCTGTGGACCAAGCCTCAGCCCTCCTCCAGCCTCTTCGGGATGGGGCAGAACGGGCATATCGAAGGGTCACCCTTCAGGTGGAGGCTCTCGGCGCTGTGCCTCTGGCGCATCGACGCCCATACCGGGCCCTCCCTGGCGACCCCCGCGAGGTGGATGGCTTCGTGCTCCACGATTATCGGTAGCAGCCTGCACCGAGTGCAGATAGGCTTTACGAAGGCGACGGGCCTGACGGCCCCCGCGATCATCGCCACCCCTGTCGTCCCCGCCAGCCAGAACAGCGCGGCGTAGGCCACTGGCCCCATGGGCCCGCTCAGCAGCCACCCGAGGAGGAGCGAGGCGGCCACGGCCAGGGAGCCCAGCAGGGCCCCGGACTTGCCCGCTGGGAAGGTCACCCCCCTCGTGGCCTTGGACGCGCCCGGGACGAGGAGCGAAGGGACGAGTGCGAGCGCGAGGGGTGAAAGCGCGACTATCTTCGTCCTTTGGGCGACCGCCTCCCAGCCGGCTCCGGGCGAGGCCAAACGAGGGCCCGGCCGCCCCTCTCTCTATTTATCCCTGAACGGAGTGCGGCGCTTCCGGGGCCGCTGGCCAGCGGCCCGCCTCGCCTTGGAGAGGGCGCGCCGGATGAACTCCCTCCCTCCCAGGAGCCCGAACTCCTCCAGGAGGACGCGCTCGCCCTCCTGCAGGCTCTCCTCGGCGAACAGGACCTGGAGCGCTAGCCTCTCGGTGTCGGTCAGCTCCATCGCCGCTATGGCGCCCCCAATCCTGGACTCGTCCTCGACGAGCTCGTCCACCATCCGCCCGAGTCGCCTGGCCTGGTCCCTGACCCGCCTCCTCAGCACGATGGCCTCCTCCGCGAGCTCATCCAGGTCCGCGCCCGCCCCCTGGGCCTCGGGCGCGGCCGGCGCTTCGGCAATCTTGACGAGCATCAGCCCCCCGGCCGAAAGGTCCCGCAGGCGACGCCCGGGGGCGACGTACACCTTCCTCACGGAGAGCTCGGGGCTCCTCACGCTCCTCTCCTCGACCAGGCCCAGCCCCTCGAGCTTCTTCAAGTGCTTCAGCACAGCCTGGACGGAGATCCCCGCCGCAGCCGCCAGCTCGCCCAGGCCGTAAGGCCTCTGGGAGACGAGGTGGGCTATCTTCAGGCGGGAGGGGGAGGAAGTCACCTCGGGGAGGAGGTCGCTGGCCATGGGCCCTTGAGCGCCAAAGGGTTTATAAAAGGGTTTAATCTCGGGTTAATCAACCAAAGGTTAAGCAAGATGAGCGAAGACAGGAGAAAGACGCTGAGGGACATGCTGGACGAGCTGGACAGGTACTTCGAGGAGTTCGAGAAGGACGTCCAGGACTTCGCGCGGCACAGCATCTCCGCCGCGGGCCCGGGCAGCGAGCCCTACGTCGCGGGCTTCTCGTTCCGGATGGGGCCAGGGGGGAGGCCCAGCGTGCAGTTCTTCGGCGACAGCCCCCTGAACTCCGAAGGGTCCAGGTCTCCGTTGACCGAGCAGCTTGTCGACGAGAAGGCGGGCCTGCTGCGGATCGTGCTCGACATGCCGGGCGTCGAGAAGGAGGACATCAAGGTCGAGGCCTCGGACGACAGGGCGGTGGTGACCGCCGAGCGCGGCTCGCGCAACTACAAGGCCGAGGTCCAGCTCGAGCGCCCGGTCCAGGCCGACACCGGCAACGCCGAGTACAAGAACGGGGTCTTGGAGATTTCGTTCTCAATCAGGGACAAGGCTAATAAGGGCTACAGGAGGGTAAACATTGTCTGAGGGTTCGTCGGGAATGAGCCAGCAACAAGTCCAATTGAAGGTTCTCGAAGCCTACACTAGGGACGTCGGCCGAGGAGTGGCGAGGATAGACTACGACGCCATGGACGCGCTGGACGCCTCGACGGGGGACGTCATAGAGATCAAGGGGAAGAGGCGCACGGTCGCGAAGTGCCTCCCGCTTTACCCGTCCGACGAAGGGCGGGGGATCCTCAGGATCGACGGCCTGATCAGGAACAACTCCGGAGTGGCCATAGGCGACGTCGTCGTCGTCAAGAAGGTGAAGGCCCCGCCCGCGGAGAAGGTCGTCGTGGCGCCGCTGGAGGCCGTGCCCCCCATCGACGAGCGCTACCTCGCCGACGCGCTGGAGAGCGTCCCGGTGACCAAGGGCGACAACATCATGATACCATACTTCGGAGGCAGGCTCACGTTCCAGGTGGTCGGCGTCAGCCCCGCCTCGGACGCGGCCCTCATCACCCAGCGCACCGTGTTCGTCATCTCCGAGAAGGGGGAGGCGATGCGCGGTGTCCCCCAGGTCACCTACGAGGACATCGGCGGCCTGAAGGACGAGATCCAGAAGGTGAGGGAGATGATCGAGCTCCCGCTCCGCCACCCTGAGATATTCGAGAAGCTGGGAGTGGAGGCGCCCAAGGGGATCCTCCTCTATGGGCCGCCGGGCACAGGCAAGACCCTGCTGGCCAAGGCCGTGGCCACGGAGAGCAACGCGCACTTCATACCGATCAGCGGCCCCGAGATAATGTCGAAGTTCTACGGGGAGAGCGAGGCCAGGCTCAGGGAGATCTTCAAGGAGGCGAAGGAGAAGTCCCCCACCATCATCTTCATCGACGAGATTGACTCCATAGCCCCGAAGCGCGAGGAGGTCACCGGGGAGGTGGAGCGCCGCGTCGTGAGCCAGCTCCTGTCGCTGATGGACGGCCTGGAGGCGAGGGGGAAGGTCATCGTCATCGCCGCAACCAACCGCCCCAACGCCATCGACCCGGCCCTCAGGAGGCCAGGCAGGTTCGACCGTGAGATCGAGATCAAGGTCCCGGCGAAGTCAGGGAGGCTGGAGATACTCCAGATACACACCAGGCACATGCCCCTGTCGCAGGGAGAGGAGAAGCACGGCGGCGTCCCGGACAAGATAGTGGACCTGGAGAGGCTGGCGTCAGTCACCCACGGCTTCGTGGGGGCCGACCTCGAGTACCTCTGCAAGGAGGCGGCCATGAAGACGCTCCGCAGGAACCTGCCCGAGATCAAGCTCGAGGAGGACAGGCTGAGCCCGGAGACCCTGGACAAGCTCATCGTCACCATGGACGACTTCGAGGGGGCGCTCAGGGACGTGATGCCGTCCGCCATGAGGGAGGTCTACCTGGAGACCCCAGACGTGAAGTGGGACGACATCGGCGGCCTAGAGACGGTCAAGAAGGAGCTCCAGGAGGCAGTGGAGTGGCCCCTGAAGTACGGGGACCTCTACGACAAGATAGGCTACACCATGCCGAAGGGCATCATGCTGTACGGCCCGTCAGGCACAGGCAAGACCCTGCTGGCGAAGGCAGTGGCCACGGAGAGCGAGGCCAACTTCATCAGCGTCAGGGGGCCCGAGCTCCTCAGCAAGTGGGTGGGGGAGTCCGAGCGAGGCATACGGGAGGTCTTCAGGCGCGCGCGCCAGGCCTCGCCCTGCGTCATCTTCTTCGACGAGGTCGACGCCCTGGCCCCGACCAGGGGCATGGGAGGGGACAGCATGGTAACCGAGAGGGTTGTGAGCCAGCTCCTGACCGAGCTCGACGGGGTCCAGAACCTGCAGGGGGTCGTGGTCCTCGCCGCGACGAACAGGATTGACATCGTCGACCCGGCGCTGCTGAGGGCCGGGAGGTTCGACAAGCTCATCCAGATCCCGATCCCGGACAAGGGGTCGAGGAGGGAAATCCTGAAGATCCACATGAAGAAGATACCGGTGGCGAAGGACTTCGACATCGAAAAGGTCGTCGACCTGACCGAGGGCTTCAGCGGCGCCGACATGGCCCAGCTGGCCAACACCGCGGTCTCCATAGTCCTGCAGGACTTCATCTCGAAGTACCCGAAGCCGGAGGACGCCAAGAAGCACGTGGACGAAGCCATCGTCAAGATGGACGCCTTCACCGACGCCATCAAGAAGGTCCGGTCCTCCAGGGAGGGGAAGCCCATGGAGAAGGTCACGGTCCCCTACTACAGGTAACGCGCCCGGGCGCAGAACGGAAGCGGCAGCGGCGACAGGGTCTTAACCCGCCGCGCCGCACCCACCGCCCAGAATGGAGAGGCCAGCCGAGGTGATCGGCCGGGGGACATGGCTCGACAAGGTCGCCCGGGACACGGTCGACAGGGAGAAGAAGCTCGGCAGGAACCTGGACCTCATAAGGGTCGAGAGCGGCCTGGGGGCGTCGGGGCTCCCCCACATCGGGAGCGTCGGCGACGCCATAAGGAGCTACGGCGTCAAGATGGCGCTGGAGAGCGCTGGGTACAGGTCCGAGCTCATCGCCTATTCGGACGACTTCGACGGGCTCAGGAAGGTGCCCGCGGGGTTCCCGGCCTGGCTCAAGGACTACATCGCCCATCCCGTGTCCCGGATACCCGACCCCTTCGACTGCCACGGCTCCTACGCCGAGCACGTCGGCTTCCTCCTCCGCGACTCCCTGGACAGGCTGGACATCGAGTACACCTTCCAGAGCGGGGCCGAGGCCTACAAGTCCGGGAGGCTGAACGAGCAGATCAGGCTGATACTCTCCCAGTCGAAGGCAGTCGGGGGAAAGATCAACGAGCTGGTGGGCCAGTCGAAGTACGAGCAGTCGCTTCCCTACACCGCCGTCTGCGAGGAATGCGACCGCATCTACACCACGAAGTCCCTGTCCTACGACCCGAAGAGGGGGACGGTCCGCTACAAGTGCGAGGGGACCGAGCTCGGCGAGAAGCTCCTGAAGGGGTGCGGCCACGAGGGGGAGGCGAAGGTCTCGGAGGGGAACGGGAAGCTCATGTGGAAGGTCGAGTTCGCGGCCAGGTGGGCCGCCTTCGACATCAGATTCGAGGCCTACGGCAAGGAGCTGACGGACTCCGTCAAGATCAACGACTGGGTCGCAGAGCACGCCCTGGGCTACCCGCCCCCCTCCCACGCCAGGTACGAGCTCTTCCAGGACAAGTCGGGGCGCAAGATCAGCAAGTCCGTCGGGAACCTCGTCACCCCTGGCGAGTGGCTGGAGTTCGCGTCCCCGGAGAGCCTGAGGCTGCTGATGTACAAGAGGATAGTCGGCGCCAGGAGCGTCTCGCTGTCGGACATCCCGGTGTACATGGAGGACTTCGACGACCTCGAGGAGCAGTACTTCGCAAAGGCCCGGGACCCCAACCCGATGAAGGACGCGAGGCTGAGGGGGCTCTACGAGTACGCCATGCTCCTCAAGGTCCCGCAGGCGAAGGGAGCCCATGTCCCCTACAGGCTCCTTGCGCAGCTGGCTGCCGTCGCCCCCAAGGGGTCAGAGGAGGACTACGTCGTGAAGAGGCTGGCGGCCTACGGCATGGCCAAGGGCCCGACCCCGGAGCTCTCCAGGCGGATCGGCTGGGCGGCGAAGTGGGCGCTCAGGGAGGGGAGGCCCGCCGGGGGCGCCGCGGCTGTGAGCCCCAAGGCCCGCGAGGCCGTCGCCGAGTTCGCATCCTCGCTCGCGAAGCTCTCGGACGCGGACGCCATCCAGAACGCCGCCTTCGTGGCCCTGAAGGCGCACGGCCTGAAGCCTTCGGAGTTCTTCCCAGTGGTCTACTCGGTCCTCCTCGGCTCCGACCGCGGCCCGAGGCTGGGCCCGTACGTCATTGACTCGGGGCCTGCGGCCGTGAGCCGCGCCCTGCTGGACGCCCTCGGCAGGTAGCGGGGCCCTCAGGCGAGGCTTGGCATGAAGCTCGGCGGGCGCCTCTCTATCTCGCGGTCCAGCTTCTCAAAGCTCGAGACGGTGCCGACATCGTACCAGGGCTCCCGGGTGTAGAACGCCGCCACCCTCAGCCTCCTCCGGAGGAGCGCCGGGAGCAGGTGGGCCATCAGGTCGGTGTTCTCGGCCCCCGCCATCTTCCTGGCCTGCCTGACGGCCGCTGGGCCCAGCACCATGCATCCCGTGGTCACGTTGATGTCGAGGCTCGGCTTCTCGTGGACGGAGGCCACGAGGCCTCCCCTCCCGACCTTGGCCTCCCCCACCGGGAGCACGTACCCCTTCGAAAGGACCAGGGTGGCGTCCGCCGCCTTGCTCCTGTGGGTGGCGAGCATCCCGGTAAGGTCCAGGTCGACGAAGACGTCCCCGTAGTAGACCAGGAGCTCGTCGCAGCGAGAGATCGCGCCCTTCTTCATCGCGTTCGCGAGGGCGTTGAGGCTCCCGCGCTGGTCCTCGGCGTCCTCGGAATACCGGAGGTCGACCCCGTAGGCCCTCCCGTCGCCGAAGTAGCGCCGGACGTCCTCCGACCTGTAGCCTGTAAGCAGGGTTATCCGATTGACGTCGTGGTGCTTCAGGAGGCTGATCACGTAGGCGAGCAGCGGCAGCTTCTTGGGCCCGATGGGGATCATGACCTTCTGGAAGTAGTCTGTGAGGGGCCTCAGTCGCTCGCCTCTCCCGCCGCAGAGCACCGCCGCCTCAGTGACCAAGCCTGTCGCAACGCGTGACCGGGTTGCGTAGATAACCGTTGGGCCCGGCTTCCACGGACGCGGGCAGCCTCCGGCCCGGGAAGATGCCGCCACCCGGGGCTAGGGCCGAGGCGGGGCCGACAGGGCCTTGCGGCTGAAGTCTTGTCTTGCTCCGGAAAAAGGCTTGGCGGGGGGCTGAGCCCCCCTATTTCGTCGCTGGCTAGCTCGCCTTGACGACGAACGCCGCTACCGCCTGCGTCCCCAGGACAGTGATGGTGTACTCTTGACCCGAGACCACTGAGGTCGGGGTGAGGCCGAATATCCTGAACCCGATGCTGATCTGACCGCTGTAGGTGAATGTGGCGGTGGCCCCCTTGGAGAGGTTGTACCCTGCCTGGCCGAAGATGGCCTCGTAGGCCGTCAGCTTCGCCCCAGGTCCTCCTGTCCACGCCGCGAGGACGTCAGCCGAGAAGTCCCTTATCGGGACTAGGGTGCCGTTCTTCAGGACGAGGAATGTCTGCGAGGTCATGAGGGCGTCGGCGATGTGCCCGCGGGCCGTCCTTCCGCCTTCAGACGCGGTCAGCTGGCTGACGGTGACGAAGTCGAGGACGGTGCTGCTGTTGCCAGTGTCCTTGACGGTCACCGAGAGCGATGTCGCGCTGAGGGACGCCGCCGTGATGTTGAGGTTGGCCGTGTATGTCTCTGCGATGTGCCTCCACCATGGTTGGCCGATGAGGTCGAGCCTGTACCCACGCTCCTGCATCCATGTGGTCACCTGGCCCGGCGGAACCGGGTAGGCCGCCACCACAGGCCGAATCATGAACTCGGGGTCGGACCTGCTGCCGATGTTGACGACCGTAGTCTGGAGGTCGATGACCGTGGCGCTCGGCTTCGAGTCGTTCACCTGGACGCCGCCGATGATGGGGACCTCCAGCATGGCGGTCCTTACGAAGGCGGTGTAGTTCTTGCCCAGGTAGGTGACTGCGGCCGAGGTGATGTTGAACCTCAGGAAGTTGTAGGTCCCCGAGGCGATCTTGACCGTGGCCAGCGTCTGGCTGATGTTGACTGTGCCGAGGAGCTCGATGGTGCCCTTGGCGTCGACCGGGTACCAGCCGGACTTGTTCCCGGCGTTGGAGACATGAATCATGATGTCGCTGTATGACACGTAGACTTTGGTGACGTTGGCCGGGGTGATCGGCGGGTCGGTGAGCAGGATTGAGAGGGAGCCCGTTCCCGTCGTCGTCCCCCCTGTGCCTGTCTGAGTGCCTGTGGTGTTGACGTTCTGGACTCCTGGAAGCGATCCTGTGAGGACCGCGGTAGCTATGAGCGCCGCCGCCAGCAGAAAGGCGGCTACGCCCACCAATGTCGCACGTTTGGTCGTGCTCACTTTTTCTTCGAGAACAGGTTGGCGGGGGTGCGTATATGACAGAGCGGTCTTGCACGGTCTGTTCAACGGTTTTTCAGGGCGCCCTGAGGCTGGAAGTGCAAGTTTCGCAGCCCAGGCGAACACCTTCCTGCGGCGTGGCTCCACGCAGACCTCGCATGCTGTAGATGATATCCCAAGACATAACTAGCCTCCCGCGTCTGAGTCGCTCGGGCCCGTAGCCTAGTACGGATCAGGGCATCAACCGAAAGGGGTGCACGCCTGCGGCTGCCTGAGGCAGAAAGCTGAGGGTCGTGGGTTCAAATCCCACCGGGCCCGCTGACAAACGTGTATGCCCGTGCGGGTTCACCCTCGCTGCCAAGTCGTGCTTGGATTTGGGGACCTTCCTAGGTCTTCTTCCTGACCTTGAATTGCGGGAATGCGGTGATGATGACCGTATTCTCTCCGCGCTGTCTGTTCTTCGTTGACTGTCCTGAGATCCTCTCGTTTGTCTTCATGAGCTCGCCAAGGAAGTGCTTGTACTGCGAGTCATCAAGGGAGCTGTAGGCAAAGATGCCACGTTTCTCCTTGAAGAAATCCGCTATTCTGGTACGCTCTTCAGCGTCCGCGCTCTTCACTTGCTCTGCAAGAATCCGGTACTGAACGCTTAGTGCCTCGAATATCGAACGGAGCATGGCCACGGAATCCTCGGAAGACAAGGTATCGATGCCCCTTCGCTCTTCGGTTGAGTCCATGCCTTCAAACATCGTCTCGTTCAACCGGTAGAACTTCTCGACGTAGTTTCCCTTCACCCTGACCTCCGGCTTGAGCAACAGGCCTTCGCTGACCATCTCTGACACCGCCCTGTAGAGGTTCGCCCGCGTCACCTTCGTGAACTTCGACATCTGAGTCACCGTCATCCTCTCGTTCTCGGCAAGCAGCATCACGACATTCAACTTCGTCGGACTCTGAATCGCTCTCAGGACGACCTGTGTAGGTGTGTCTTCCACCTTCTACGCTTATATACGTATCAATATAAGCCATACGTATCAGCATGGCTTACATGTCTGCAGAGGTGAATAACGGTCCTTCGGAAGGCCCAAGCCTGCGGCGCGTTCTGTGGAACAGACCCTTCGCGCTTCTTTGGTTGAGTCAGCTGGTCTCCAACTCGGGCGACTACGTCTTCGATGTCGCCATCGTCTGGCTCGTGCTCAGGGCTACCAGCTCCCCTTTCTATGTGGGTCTCGTGCTTGCGGCTTCGCTCCTGCCGGGTGTCTTGGTCGGCCCCATAGCCGGGGTCTTCATCGACAAGCTCAACCGAAGGTCGTTGATGCTCGCTAGCAACGCTTTCCAGGCGGCCGTCAGCTTCGGCATCGCCCTGCTCTACGTCGCTGGGCTCCTGCCCATGTGGGCGTTGCTCATCCTCATCTTCACACTGAACGCGGGAGCCCAGTTCATCAGGCCGACTGTCACGGCGGTGATACCGGCGCTAGTAAAGCGGACGGACCTCCCAGCCGCCAACGGGCTCATATCTATGAGCTCGTCTCTCAACCAATTCGCCGGATACGGACTCGGCGGCCTGGCCGTGTTGCTCTTCGGGCCGACGCTGCCCATCTATTACGACGCTGCCACATTCGCCTTCGCTTTCGCCATGGTCTCCCTGATTGCTCCCGGGAGGCTCGCGACCCCGAGTCAGGACTCCCAGCCTGAAGACGACTCCTTTCTTGGCCGGTTCAAGGAGGGTCTTCGTTACATCGCCTCCAGCAGACTTTTGCTCGAGATACTTGTCCTCGCTCTCGTGGTGAACTTCTTCGGTGCCGGGGTGGGTGCGCTTTTCGGCCCGTACGCGAGCCTTGCCATTCACGGCGACGCATTCGTCTTCGGCGCTCTCTCTGCCGCCTCCGCCCTCGGTCTCTTGGTCGGCTCGGTCACCGTGGCGAAGGTGAACATGAGGAATCACGTCGGACACGTCTTGTTCGGAGGGATAGTCGCGATTGGAATTGTAACGATGGTCATGGGCGCCTTCACCTTCCTATCGGTCGCACTCGCGATGTCTGCGCTTCTGGGGTTCTTCGAAGGCCTGGTGAACCTCCCGCTGCAGGTGTTGATCCAGGCCAGGGTGCCGGGGAACCTCTTGGGGAGGGTGGCAACATCGCTGGGTGCAATGGTCACGGCTGCCACCCCTGTCTCGTCGGCGATTTCTGGAGGGGTGGCGAGCAGCCTCTCGGTGGCGGAGGTGTTCGTCATCTACGGCGGTCTCATCATTGTAGCGACCGGCGTCTCGGCCCTCTTCTTCAAGGACCTGAGGAGGACTGGCTACTAGCCAAGTCCGCATCGACGCATCTTGATGATTCTCAGATTGCGCGCGCACCAAGGGCGTGGCGGCCTCCACTTCTTGTGCAGCAAGCGATCCAGGGACGGCGATTCCCGACACACTGAGCCCGTTTCGAAGTACACTTTCACTCCGGGCCCCACGGGGCCCGCTTCAAGTCATCGAGTGTCTTGGGGCGCTTTTCGACCATGCTCCTTGATTCCAGATGGGTCAGCATCCTTCGTGCCTGTGCGCTCGGGTTCACTCCCCTTCGGCCTTCGCGATCTCCATGAGCGCCTTCTCGGGTGCGAGCCAGAAGACGTTGCCGTCAGGGTCCATGAAGCTGGCACTCCCTCCCCAGTCCTGCTTGACGTAGTCTTGGTCGAACCTAACCCCCTTCTTCTTGAGATCGGCCACGGTCCTTTCCACGTCTTCGCAGTAGAGCCCTATCCCAGTGTTTCCTGGTTCGAGCTTTCCCTCGCACAGGTGCAACATCCAGTCTGCCCCTTTGGGCCGTGTGATCACCCAGTGGTCATCTTCGTTCGAGGTTTCGAATCCGAGCTTTTCGCCATACCACTTGGCCGACCTCCTCGCATCTGAGACCATCACAGCCACGGTGAGGTGCTTCGACGTCATGCCTCGTGACGGCTCGGACCGGTTAATCTATCCTTTGGCCAGGAGGGGAACACCCCCCACCCCCCCCAACGTGCAGCAGAAGACACTCTTCAGGATCCACTTTCAGCATCTGTTTGGGGAGTAACACCACAGGACCCGCCTGAGGCCAGTTCAGAGCGGCCTCTGTATGCCTGCATTGATCAGATTCTCGTTGTCTACGCGCCTGGTTGCGAGGCCCGAGTCCATATGACGAACAAACATACGCTGATTCTGCCAAGCGACATGGCATCCTTGTCATTCACATGGAATTAGTGTGCGGATTCCATGTCCATACGGAAAAGCGTATAGGTCAGGCGTCCATATGGGAGGTGTGGGGGGGTACTTCTGCAACCACGGATGAGACCTCCAGAGTTCCCGGACATGTTCAGGGACTCGGTTTCACAGGCGTTGAAGGAAGTCCTTGGAGACAGTTGCTCACGCGCCGTAATCTATCATCTCGGCCCGGTCGATTATGATGACGCAGGGGATTTCCACGCCAGGCTGAAGGCAATATTCGGCACCGGGGTCCTCTCCCTTGAGAAGGTGATAGTGGAGAAGCTAGCCCTCCAGATGGGCGTATCGGTCTCCACGCTCAGACCCGACGACATCGTTAAGAGCGTCTCCCTCGCTCGGACGGCCACAGGGAAAAGGAGAAGGAAATGACTTCCAATCCGGGCGAGGGACATGGAGTTGAGTCAACCTCCTCTCGCCCTGCAGGCATCAAGAGCCCTCCTGACGTCATCTCGAAGTTCCTGACTACCGAAGGCACGACTCTGCTGGTCAAGGGATACGCGGGTTCCGGCAAGACCACGCTGGCCCTTCAGCTGCTAAGCGCGCTCTCGAAGAGGGATAAGGGCGTGTACATCTCGTCAAGAGTGTCGGAGAACAAGCTTCAACACCAACTCTCGTGGTGGGGAGGAACCGGGAAGACGAAGGAGAACGAGAGGACCGAATTCATCGACATAAGGCTTGGGACGGCCGAGTCGATGTTGGAGGAAATACTGGAGACAATCGTCAGCGAGCAACGCGACTCGGGTCTGAACATGGTCGTCCTTGACACCTGGGACGGACTCGCAAAGGAGATGGAGGAGAAGGAGAGGCTGAAGGCTGAGAAGACGCTCGTAGCGCTGGCCGACTCGACAAAAGCCCGGATGGTCTTCGTCAGCGAGGAGCCTGGGAAGACGACCATGGATTACCTCGTGGACGGCATCGTCGAGCTCGTGCGGGCCGAAGAGTACAATCGCATCTTCAGGGAAATCGAGATCCAGAAGCTCAGGGGCACCCTGATCTCCCAGCACAAGTATCTCTACACCCTCCTCGGGGGGAGGTTCAGACACTTCGAACCATACTCCCCTCCAGCGCACCCCGTAGGGAAGTGGTTCAAGCCCATCGAGGACACCGAGGATGCCTTCTCCTACGGCAGCCCTGACATGGACCTGGAGTTCGGCGGTTTGGGGAAGGGGAGCACGTCCGTGTTCGAGTACGACGGGAACGTCCCGTACACCGCGCTGCGGCTCGTCGAAACCCCGGCGATCGTCAACGCCCTCAACTTCGGGCGCGGCGTCGTCTGCGTCCCTCTCCCGGGAGCAGGAACCGAGAATCTGGCCTCAGCAATCATGAGAGCGACATCCGAAGCAGATGTCCGCGAGAGGCTCATCCTTACGAGCCAGGGAGACCCGGCCACGCTCAAGGCACCTTTCTACGGAGTCGGCACGGTGGATCCCGTTAAGGCCGGACAACGCATTTCCGAATTCATGGAGATGGTCAGGGGAAAGTCGAAGAGAGGTGGCGTGCTGGCAGTGGGAAGCGTAGGCGCGCTGGAGGGAGCCTTTGCATCGAAACTGGACGCGCTGTTGGAGCAGGTCTCCTTTCTGATCTCGAACATCCAGGTGAGGTCGATCGACACGCTTCTGTTGTTCATGCCCGCTGATGCACTACTGAGAGCGAGGCTGATAGCGATGAGCCGCGAGCACGCGAGGTTCTTCATCAAGGACGGGTCGGCGATGTTGATGGGCGAGAAGCCCAGGACAGGGGCAATGGTTCTCGAACACTCGCCCGAGGACCCAGAGCTCCCTCGCCTGACAAGGATTGTTTGAGTCGCACGCGATGAGGGTAGACTCTTGCAGCTGACTAACGCCCAGCGCCCGCGGCAATCAACCTCAGAACCTTCTCTTCAATTTCGTCCCTGATTGCCCTCGCGGCTGCTGTGGGCTTTCAATTGGCCCACGAGGTCCTAGTCGGCAAGCTTCTTCTGGGTCTTGGCGAGGACCCGCCTCGGGCAGGCTTCTTCGACTGACAACCCGTGGTCTCGACGAGGCTCGCCTTGTTGGTCGTCTCGCTCGCCAGCGTCGTTGGGCGTTTCGCGAGATGTCTACCCCCTTCTCCATCATGGCCCCCGCGGCGGCAGGGTTCGCCTTCGGAGAAGTGACAGTGCCGGCACTCACGGCGTCCAGACCGTGCTTCCTGGCGAAGGCCTCGGCCATCTGGATCCGGCCAGCATCCTCCACGCCCATCAGCAGCACCTGTCCTCGCGCTTCCGAGAGGCCCCGACCCGGGTCGGGGATGTCTACCCAGTGGGGCGCTCCATGGACCTGGCGGCCTCAGCCGCCTTCCTCGTGGCCAGGGGAGGGGAGTGGGCGCGCGCTGTCGGGTTTATAGGCGGGGCTCCGGCCGCCCGCGCAGGCTTGTCGAGGCTGTTGAGCTCCGCGACCCCAGGCGGGCCCGGGCGGCCGACGTTGAGTCAGGGGGGCGCGACAGGCTCTCAGACGCACTCAGGCCTGCTCTCCAACTTCATACTCGGCTGCCAGGACGGCTTGGTGAACGTCCTCGGGATCCTCCTCGGGCTGACGGCTGCTTCGGCCGGCATGCGCCTGATCTTCGTCGCAGCCTTCGCCGCCATCGGCGCCGAGTCTATCTCCATGGGGGCCGTGGCCTACACCTCGACGCTGGCGAGGAGGAGGCACTATCTGAAGGAGCTCGGCCGCGAGGAGGAGGAGATGCGGTCGGTCCCGGAGGCCGAGAGGCAGGAGGTGAGGGAGATCTTCCAGAAGTGGGAGTACACGGGCGAGGAGCTCGAGCGCGTCACCGACCTCATAGCCTCCAAGCCGAGGGCCTGGCTCGAGTTCATGATGTCCCACGAGCTGCAGCTGGAGTCGGTCGGCCCTTCGGAGCCGAGGCGCAACTTCCTGGTAGTGCTCTCCTCGGCGGCCTTCGGGTCCCTCATCCCCCTGTTGCCCTTCTTCTTCGCGGGCTCCGACCCACTCCTCGGGGCTGCGGGCTCTGTGATCGTCAGCGCCGCGGCCCTCTTCGGGATAGGGTGGTACGAGGCCAAGACCACCGTCGGGTCGCTTTGGAGGAGCGGCCTCGAGATGACGGCCATAGGCATTGCGGCCGGCCTCGCCGGCTTCCTCATCGGTCACTTCGTAGGGGCTTCCCAGGTCTGACTGACCCCCTCTTGGGCAGACGCGAGGCCGGGGCCCCCGCGAGGTGTGCGAGGTCCCTTGCCGCGTGGACAGGGTTAAATCTCGACACTTCCACGGCATAGGCGAGATATGGACAAGGCCTCGCAGATGCTGGTTGTCCCGGCCCTGTTGACTCTCGACATCGTCGTGGTCGCCGCGATTCTGGTTTCGCCCGTCTCCGGGAGATTCTCTTCAACGATTTCGCTCGCCTCGCTCGCGGTCGTTCTTCTCATCGCCGACCTGATGGTTGGCGAGCTCGCGGTCCACTATTGGGACAGGCCGCAGCTTGTTCTCGCCTCGACGGTCCCCTCCCGTGTCGAGCTGTCCTTCATCATCAACGGAAAACCCGCCAAGCGCGAGCTGAACATGCTCTCGGTGAAGGTCGCAAACGTCGGCAGGCGGGCGGCGCAGCTCCCAGCCGTCGTCATCGACGGGGTGAACCTCGCCCGCGGCGGTCCCCACACCTATTTCGACGTCAACAGGGAGTTCCATCACCCGACCTTCATGCCTCTCCAGACCGTCAGCCCCGCTCCCAGCGAAAGAGAGCTGGCCTACGTCGTGTTCCAGGCCTGCAAGGAGGTGGTCACCGTAGAAGGAGGCGACCAGGGGAGCTTCATGATCGGCTTCTCCTTCGCGCAGGACGGGAAGGGCGAGAGGGCCAGGGTCTACCTGCCCAGCGAATCGAACGGAGAGCCCTACCCGCTGCTCCCCTACGAGTCCTGGTACGTGAGCCTGTTCGCGCAGTTCAAGGGGACGAAGATCAGGCCCATCTCCAAGGAGCGGTTCATTCTGAAGGGATCCGAGTGGGACGAGCCAATCCTGTCGCCGACTACCGCTCCCTTGGACAAGGCTGAGGATGAGTACAGGGCGGCGAGGTACGCGGAGTCTGCGACGGGGCAGGCCGGCCCGGCCCCGCTTCAGTCCTCAGATTAGGTCGGCCGCCCGGCAACCGGCTGCGGGACGCCGGGGCGTTCTGGTTCTATACACTCCGTCGAGCCGCGATGACGCGACTCACAATGCGGATATCCTTAAATCAGTCAGGTGGTGCCTGTCCGACTGATGCCCTCGGCCGAGAGCATACTGTTCAAGCTATTCATCGTCGTCTTGGTGGTCGGAGGAATCATCATTGTGGCTCTCGTTGCGCCGCGGTTCCTGCCGAACCCGGCCAGCATAACGCCCTCCACCACGGTGCTCGACAACGGGCAGCAAGCGACGGTCTCGGTCGTCTGGAACGGTGGGGGCGCGCCCTACACCGTCTGGCTCTACGGCTCGACGTCAGGCTCCTGCTCCGAGTCCTCGCCCCTAGCGGGGGTCGAGTCGAACCTGACGGCCGCTCAGTTCCAGTTCTACGTCTCGCCCTCGCAGACCACGAGGTACTGCGGCCTGGTGACCAGCGAGCGCGGCAGCAGCGCGATGTCGTCTTCGGCGCTGGTGACGGTCAACCCTGCCCTTCAGAATCCCACTTTCTCGCTCAGCCCAGCTGTTACCGACACCGGCCAGACCATGACGGTCGTAGCTACGGCCGGGCTGTCGGGCGGGTCGGCGCCGTACACGGTCACGCTCTTCAGCGGCAGCAGCCCCATCTGCACCTCTGACACGACCCAGGTGACGGTTTCGTCGGGAGACAACCCCATAACCTACCTGGCCGGCCAGACAGCGACATTCCACTTCGCTCCCCCTTCCGCCTCCACCTACTACTGTGTGTCCGCCATCAACAGCGCCGCAGCCGCGGCCACGGTGTATTCTGACGCGGCCCAGTTCGTGGTCAACCCGGCGCTCGCGATATCGACGAGCCCGCAGGCCCCCGCGCTGGACACTGGCCAGTCGATAGTGCTCACCGCTTCGGCCTCACAGGGCACGCTCCCCTACAAGTACCAGTGGTACTCAGGCGCCGGCTGCACGGCCCCCATCGCCGGCCAGACCTCCGACACGCTCTCGACGGGGCCACTGACCCTGACCACGGCCTACTCGGTCTCCGCGGCCGACAACAGCACAGGCACGCCCGCCGCGGTACAGTGCGCAAACGTCACGGTCGCAGTGAGCTCCGCGCTGACAGGGACCCCCGTCACCATAGGCCCAGCGTCACTGATCGACGCGGGCCAGAAGGTCAGCCTGACCGTCAACTGGGCGGAGGCCGGCACATCCCCGTACACGGTCAAGGTCTTCGTGAGCACATCGGCATCCTGCCCGGCCTCGCCGGGGTCGGCCGTGGCCTCGGGTCCTGCTTCGAGCAACAGCGAAGTGTTCACCCTCTCGCCGACGACCACGACCTACTATTGCGCCGTGGTCATCGACGGGTCCGCAACGCCTGAGAGCGCCTCCACGGCCACGTCGGCGCTCGTAAACGTAAACCCCGCCCTTACTCCGCTCGTGGTCGTGTCGCCGGCGGCGATGGACACGGGACAGACCGAGACCCTGACTGCGAGCGTCACTGTGGCGGGCGGCACGCCGACCTTCGCCGTGACCTTCAGGGGCGGCACATCCAAGACCTGCGCTGACGACCCCATCCTTGGGACATCCAACAGCGCCTCCTCGACCTACACCATCGCCGCGCCTACCCAGAGCGAAACCTTCTGCGCCGTGGTGACAGACAGTGCCCCGACCCCGATGACGTCCAACTCCCCGTTCGTATCGTTCACGGTCAACCCTGCCCTCACGCTCGCCATCACGCCGCCGACCCCGTCGGTCGTGTCCGGGAAGTCGATCAGCCTCAGCGCCGCCGTCTCAGGGGGGACTTCGCCTTTCGCGTACCAGTGGTACACAGGGAGCACCTGCGCGGCGTCGGGCGTGATTGCGGGCCAGACCTCCCAGGCGTACAGCATAGCCGCCGCGACGGCCACGGGGAACTACTCAGTTCACGTCTATGACTCCAGCCACGGTACCCCGGCCCAATCTGCCTGCGCCTATGTGACGCTCACGGTCACGCCCGCCCTGACCGGCACCCTGACACTGAACCCAGTCGCGAAGGACACAGGGCAGACGCCGACCGTGACCGCGTCGGTGGACATCTCAGGCGGCACCGCCCCCTACACTGTTACCCTGAAGAGCGGCAGCAGCTCCTCATGCGCCTCCGACACGACGAATGTAGTCGTGCTCACCGGGCCGAACCCGCAGCCGGGCCTGACCGAGCTTGCTGCCACGTTCACCTTCGCCTCGCCGACTGCCACCACCTACTACTGCGGCGTCATCACTGACTCCTCCACCGCGCCGTCCACATTCACCACGACGGATGCGCCCTTCACGGTCAACCTGGCCCTCGGGACCCCGACGATGAAGCTGGTCCCCTACGCGGTCCTGGACTACGGGCAAGTGGAGCCATTGACAATTTCAGTCACCTGGGCGGGAGGCTCATACCCCTACACCGTGACGGTCCACAGCGGCTCGAGCTCCACATGCTCCGCCGACACCACGGTCGTCGCGGTGACGTCCGGGACCAACCCCCAGACCGGGGTCACGACCGTGTTCACGACGTTCACCTTGAAGTCGCCCGCGTCCACGGCGTACTTCTGTGCCGTAGTCACGGACTCCGGCTCCCCGCCGGTCTCGACGACGTCCGCGACCACATTCTTCCTCGTGAACCCACCGCTCTCCTCCAACGCCCCGGCCGTCACCCCGCTGGTGCTCGACGCCGGCCAGTCGGACACAGTCACGGCGACGGTCACCTGGTCGGGAGGGACGGCCCCCTACACTGTCACCCTGAGGAGCGGGCTCAGCGCCTCCTGCGCCTCCGACACCGCCGTGGTCGCTGTGGTCCCAGGCTCCAACCCGCTCACGGGCCAGACGGTCACTTCGGCGTCCTTCACGTTCCCTGCCGCCGCATCGAGCACATACTACTGCGTTTCAGTGGTGGACTCGTCGTCAGTGCCGGTCACTGCGCTCTCGATCACCACGCCGTTCGTCCGGAACCCCCTGCTGTCGGCGGCCCTCTCGCCGCTGTCGCCGGGGGCGGTCGACACAGGCCAGACCGCCACTGTGACCGCCACCATCACGTGGTCAGGAGGCACCGCCCCCTTCACAGTCGAACTGACGCAGGGCGTGAGCACGTCGTGCTCGGCTGACACCACAGTCGTGGGCTCGGCCAAGACAGGACTGGTCGGCACCTCGACGACGATCACGCTCACCTCGCCTTCGGCATCCACATACTACTGCGCCACGGTCACAGACAGCTCCCCAGTGGTGGCCACCTCGACGACGTCCTCGGCCCAGTTCGTGGTCAACTCGCCGCCGACCGTGACCATCTCCCCTCCGTCCGCGACGATAGGCACTGGCGAGAGGGCGCCCCTGCTGACCGCCAACCCATCCCTCGGGACCGGCGGCTACACCTACCAGTGGTACACGGGCTCTGGCTGCGTGAACCCTGCCACCTCCGAGACGTCGGCGACGTACTCTCCGGGCAAGCTGGCCACCACAAGCTCCTACTCGGTGAAGGTCACCGACAGCAGCACGGGGACGCCGAGCAGCATCTCGAGCGCCTGCGCGTCCGTCACGATCAAGGCGGTCGGCGGTCCCGAGGGGATTGCCTCCAACCCGAGCACCGACAGGGTGTACGTAGTCAACCCGCTCAACGACAGCATCTCCGTGATAGACACGCTCTCCAACACGGTCAACGTCATCATCCACACCGGCATTCAACCGTGGGGAGTCACCATCGACCCGACGACGAACTGCGTCGGCAGCACCTGCTGGGGGACCATCTACGTGACGAACTACAACTCCTCGACCGTGACCCTCATCAACGGCGAGACGAACGCCGTGACCACGACGATTCACCTGCCGTCCAACGGGTGCGCTTCGGCCCTCGAGCCCGAGGGCGTGACCGTCAACCCGACCATGCTCCAGGCGTACGTGGCCGACTACGGCTGCAACATGGTCTCCGTCATCGACACGAACTCCACGTCGCCCACCTTCGACACCGTCATCACATCGGTCAGCGTGGGGAGCGGCCCCCAGAGCATCGCGGTGGGCGTAGTCCCCTACGACATCTTCGTGACAGACTACAACTCCGCCACCGTCTCCGTGATAACGCTCACCTTCAACCCCACCCCGTCGTACAGCGTCACCACCGTGGACGTCGGGAGCGACCCATGGGGCGTAGCTGTGGACCCCGCAACCAACTTGGTCTACGTCACCAACGCAGGCTCCGGGACGGTAACGGTCATCAACGGGACGTCGTTCGTCGCCATGGCCTCGCCGATCTCGCTGGGCGCCGGCAGCGACCCTGAGGGAATCTCCATCGACTCGGCCACCGGCATGGCCTACGTGGCAGACGCGGGGACCAACGCCGTCTCCGTCATCGACCTGACCACCAACACCGTGGCGACCACCTTCACCTCCCCGACTGTGCCGCTCTTCTCCCCATGGGGCGTTTCAGTTGTCCTCAACGCCAATCCGACCTACCCGAACCTGGTCTACGTGACCAACGCGGGGTACAACACGGTCACGGTCGTCAACCTCTCGACGGGCACCGTCGTGATGACCATTCCGGTGCCGTAGGCGCCTCCGGTCCCTCGCCGTAGCCGCAGCCCTCGGACGAAGCAAGACGCCCCAGAAGACAGATATATCGCGCGGCGTCCGTCGGGGTTCCTACTTGATGAGAAGGTCGTCTGCGCGGGCCGCCGCTGTCCTAGTGGCTATGGCACTGCTCGGCACCTCGATGACCATCATCCCACTGCCGACTGCGGCGGCGACCATAGGCTGCGGGTCGGTAATCACCAGAAACACCACGCTGACGGCGGCCGTAGGCCCCTGCACTGGCCCGGGCCTCATCGTGGGGGCGAGCCACATCCTCCTCAACTGCGCAGGCTTCACCGTCAGCGGGAAGGGCTCAGGGGCCGGCATCAACGTCACGAAGGTCTCTCGGGTCCTGGTCGAAAGCTGCAGGGTGTCAGGGTTCACCTACGGATTCCTCTTCTCCAACGCGTCTCTCGGCACGGTCGGGCGGAGTTCCGCCTCCGGGAACTCCTACGGGTTCTACCTTGAGGGCTCCACGCGCGACAGCCTCGGGCTCGACGCCGCCTCGTCCAATGCTGTCGCGGGCTTCTACCTGGGCAGGGGCTCCGACGGCAACACGCTGACCTCTGACGCCTCCAACGGCAACGGCCAGTCAGGTTTCGAGCTCTCGGCCTCGTCGGGGACCTCGATGAGCGACCTGACCGCCCTCAGGAACTCGTACTATGGCGTGTATCTGACGTCCTCCCCCAAGAACAGCGTGGACGGAAGCACCTCCAGCTACAACGGGCAGGTGGGCTTCTACCTGGCTGCGGGGTCAAGCGGGAACTCCGTCATCAACGACGGCGCCGCCAGCAACGGCCTCACGGGCTACTACGCGGACAACTCCTCCTCCAACCTCTTCCGAACGAACACGGCGACGAAGAACGGGTACTACGGGTTCTACCTCACCGACTCCGCCAAGGGGAACAAGATCGGCGCCAACGTGGCCAGCGGGAACAACGAGACTGGCTTCGACCTCTACAGCGCCCCCAGCAACTCCCTGACGTCCAACACCGCCGACAACGAGCTCTACGGCTTCTGGCTGACGGGCTCGACTGCCGATGCTCTCAAGAGGAACGTGGCGGGCGAGGACACCTACGGGTTCTTCCTGTCCAGCACTTCGGGCGACGTCCTGGCGGGGGACACCGCAGACGGCAACAAGCAGTCCGGGTTCTACATCTCCAGCCTGTCCAACAGCAACCAGCTGTCCACCGACACGGCCAACGGCAACGGCCAGGACGGGTTCGAGATATCGCTCTCTTCTGGCAACTTCCTCACGGCCGACAAGGCAACGGGGAACGGCTACGCCGGCTTCGCCCTCGAGAGCTCGTCCTCGGGGAACAAGCTCACGGAGGACACCGCCAGCGGAAACACGAACGCCGGCTTCTACCTCTCGTCCGCCTCAGGAAACACGATCTCGGCGGACACCGCCAGCCGCGAGGTCTACGGCTTCTCGCTCTCCTCGGCCTCCCTGAACACGTTCAGCCAGGACGCGGCCAACGGGGACAGCAACAGCGGCTTCTCCATCGCAGCCTCAAGCAGCAACGTCTTCTCCAGGGACACCGCCGGGACCGACGGCGTCGCCGGCTTCTACATCTCGGGCGGGTCCACCAACAACACGATCAAGGGGAGCACCGCCGACGGCGACAGCTCAGCAGGGTTCGCAATCTACTCCTCCTCATCCAACTTCCTGACGAGCGACAGCGCAGGGGGATGCTACTACGGGGTCTACCTCTCGGGGTCCTCGTCCAATTCGGTCTCGAGCGTCTCGGCGAACAAGGACAAGTACGCGGGGGTCTACCTCATCTCCTCCTCGGGCAACACGCTGTTGCGGAACACCGCCGACTCCAACGGGAACTCCGGCTTCTACCTCTCCGGTTCGACAGGCAACGCGGTCACGAGGAACACCGCCAAGAGCAACTCGCAGTACGGCTTCTACGACAGTACCTCGGGAACGGGGACCCGCGGCACAGCGAACACCTATGCGGGAGACGTCACCAAGACGAACGGGACGGCCGGCTCGGACCCCGCCGGCCTTGGGACCCCGCAGGCCTGAGCCTCACGGAGACGCCCCTCCGATACGTATAAATGATTCAAGGAGGCCGCGGGCCTGAAAACATGTTTTTGAAATTCAGACACCTTACTATCCTCATCGCATTCATTCTAGCATTCTCCTCCACCGCAGCCATCATCCCGGTTAGCGCGAACCACGAGACTGCGCTGTCGGCCCCCACCATAACCCCGGCGACCACCGCATTCGTGGTCGGCCAGTCCGTGCAGCTTGAGGTGGGATGGTCCGGCGGCGACGCTCCGTATAACGTGACGCTGTATCAAAGCTCGACCAACTTCTGCTACGGCGGCTCTGCAATAGCCGCCGCAACCTTCAACCCCTTCGACGACGTCTGGACCTCACCGGTCACCTTCACTGTTTCGCCGACGGCGACCACGTACTACTGCGCCACTGTGACAGACACACCGGAGCCGGACACCACGACGACCTCCGGGGTCGCCCTGGTGTACGTCGTCAGTGCCGTCAACGCGACCATAACGCCTGCGGCCGCGACCGTCGACAGCGGCCAGTCGCTCACCCTCAAGGGCGTGCCGACAGGCGGCCTCGCTCCATACTCATACAACTGGTATGACGAGCCGTCCTTCGAGGCAGGGCAGTGCGACCCCACCTATCAGGTGGCTGGGCCGCTCGCGGTGCCAACGCACAACACGGGGGCACTCACGACCGGCACCTACTACTACGACGCCCTCGTGACCGACAGCACGCCAGGGAGTCCGTCGAACTTCATCTGCGCCACTGCCACGGTGACAGTCAACCCGCAGCTGATGATCACCTCCTTCATCACCAACCCAACGATCCTCGACCTGGGGCATTCCGCCACGGTTACCGCGTCGGTCACCTGGAGCGGAGGCACTGGCCCCTACCTGGTAGGCCTCTACAGCGGCACGAGCTCGGTCTGCGCGGCAGACAACACCCTCGTGACCGGGACCACCCCTGCGAACCCGCAGACCGGAGTCACCGGGACGTCGATGCTGTGGACGTTCGCCCCGCCTGGTAGCAACATCTACTACTGCGTCAAGATCACGGACAGCGCGTACTCGCCGGTGACCGTGAAGTCATCGACCTCACCCCTCACCGTCAACCCCGCGCTGACCGCTCCGACCCTGGTGATTACCCCGTCGTTCGGGGACACCGGCGACCTGCCGGCGGCCCTTACGGCCACGGTCTCGTGGCTCGGGGGCACGTCGCCATATGTGGTGACGTTCTACAGCGGCTCCAACCCGAGCTGCGCCTCCGACCCGATATCGGTGATCGCGGTTGGGCCTCCCAGCGTCACGGGAACCAGCGCCATCTTCACGCTATCCACTCCAGCCTCGGCCACCTACTACTGTGCGGCCGTCACCGACTCCAGCGCGCCGCCATACACCATCGAGCAGACAGCCGCGACCCTATTCAGCATCAACGTGCCGCTGGCCTTCGACCCACCGGTCGTATCGCCGGCAGCAATCGACATGTCGACCCCTGCGACCGTCACCTACACCGTCGGGTGGGTCGGAGGGAGCGGGCCGTACACCGTGACCCTGTACTCGAGCAGTACATCGTCTTGCTCCGCGAACCCCGCTGACATAGTCGCCGTCCTGCCCGGGTTCAACCCGCTGACAGGACTGACCACCACCACCGCGAAGTTCGTCTTCGCCTCGCCTGGAGAAAACACCTGGTACTGCGCCAAAGTAGTCGACAGCCTCGGAGAGACGATCATCTCGAACACTCCACCCAACCTAGTCGAGCTCCAAGTCAACCCGGACCTTAGCCAGGGCAGCCCGACGCTCCTACTGACTCCATCGCCGGTCGACGACCAGGGCCAGACGACCCCGGTATCAGCCATCGTGACCTGGGTCGGAGGGACGCCCACATACAACGTCAAGCTCACCAGCGGGACCAGCGCTTCGTGCGCCCTGGACACCACGCTCGTGGGCACGGCGCAGACGGGCATCTCTGGCCTGACCACGACCTTCAACTTCAACTCGCCAGCCATCAACACCTACTACTGCGCGACGATAAGCGACAGCTCCTCGGAGAGCGTAACGAGCTCCTCCGTCGAGTTCACGGTCAACCCGCCCCTGACAGCTGTGGTCTCGCCCGCAACGGTGACCATCAACAGCGGGACGTCGCAGTCGCTGACCACCATAGTCAACGACGGGACCTCCCCCTACACGTACCAGTGGTACGCGGCGACGGGATGCGTCTCGGCCAACATCCTCACCGGACAGACATCTGACAGCTACACCACCGGAGTCCTGACCTCGACCAGCGGATTTTCGGTCAAGGTCACCGACAACAGCCCCGGCACGCCGGCGAGCCTATCCAGCGTCTGCGCGAGCGCCACGGTGACCGTCGAGTACGGCCCCACTGGCGTAGCGACCGACGCGGCGAACGGCAACGTGTACGTGGCCACCCAAGGCAACCCCTACGACACGCCGGGCAACGTCACCATCGTCAACAGCGGTTCGATGATGGTCCTGAGCCCGTCGATCGAAGTGGGGATCCAGCCATGGGGAATAGTCGTCAGCCCGCCTCTCAGCGGCTACACTGACGGCATCGTGTACGTCACCAACTACGGGTCAGGCACCGTCACCGCCATCGACGCGTTCTCCAACTCGGTGATCGCAACCATAGGCGTGGGCGACAACCCCAAGGGCGTCGCCATAGACTCGTGCTTCGACCTAGCGTACGTGGCCAACTCTGGCGACGACTCCGTCTCGGTGATCGACATCAACCCCAGCGACTCCACGTTCAACACAGTGGTCTCTACCATTAACGTCGGGACGGGCCCGCAAGGCGTGGCCGTGATGAACCCAGGCAGCGGGTGCCCAACGGCGCCCAGCACCGTGTTCGTCACAAACTACGGCTCGGACTCCGTCTCGGCAATCCAAGTGGCACCCTCCATCTTCACGCCCCCCTACTGGGCCTACCACGTCACGATAGTGCCGGTGGGCAACAGCCCGTGGGGAGTGGCCGTCAATCCAAACACAGATCTTGCCTATGTCACAAACGCCGGCTCGGGCTCGGTAACTGTGCTGAACGGCGCGACGTTCGCGACGGTCCACACGGTTCTGGTGGGCGGCACGCCCCAGGGCATCGCGGTCGATCCGTCGACCTTGGTGGCCTACGTGGCAATGCCATCCTCCAACACGGGCCTTGCTGTGAGCCTCTCCACCTACACTACCACAACGATACCCCTGCCGCTGGGCAGCGCCCCGCAAGGGGTTGCACTCCTGCTCACGTCGAACTACGCCTTCGTGAGCAACGCGGGCTCCAACGTGGTGTCGGTAATCGACATCAACCCGTTGGACTCCACCTACAACACCGTAGTAGACACAGTCATCGTCTAGTCACAACATGCTTGAGTGTCTGCCCGGAAGGCAGACACCTCCTCTGTTTTTGAGAAGCCCAGCGGAGGCGCTGCCTCGGCGCGGGCCAGAATAGGATATTAAGTCCCCACGGTGAATCCCGGCGGCTTGTCCGCGCTCACCAAGCCTGAAGTCAAGTTCGCCTCCTGCAATGGCATCCAGGTCGCCTACCAGGTCTTCGGGAAGGGGCCGGTCACCCTCGTGCTGACTCCCTGGTCCATGTCCCACCTCGACTACTGCTGGAGCGAACCGGGCTACAGGAGGTTCCTGGAGTCCCTCGGCTCCTTCGCGAAGGTCGCGGTCTTTGACAAGCGCGGGACCGGGCTCTCCGACAGGAAGGCGGCCCCCCCGAGCCTCGAGGAGCGGGTCGACGAGATCATTGCCGTGATGGACGCAGCTGGGCTCAAGGACGCGGTGCTGGTAGGGGCCTCCGCAGGGGCGCCGTCGGCCATCCTCTTCGCGGCGACTCACCCGTCGCGCACACGGGGGCTGGCCCTCATAGGCCCGGCCGCCAGGGGGAAGAGGTCCCGCGACTACCCGTGGGCGCCCACTGAGGAGCAGTATGAGGCGTCGTTCAGGTGGGCGAAGAAGAGTTGGGGGAGCAGGGAGTGGGAGGACAGGGCGGTGCTGGTGCTGGCCCCTTCCAGGGCGGGGGACGCCGTCTTCACGCGCTGGCTGTCAGAGATGCGCCGGGCCGGGGCCAGCCAGGAGACCAACATGGCGCTCGCCAGGTTCGACATGGAGACGGACGTGACGGGGATCCTCTCTGCGGTGGCGGTGCCGGCTACCGTCATCAGTGTCGTCGGAGACAGGTCCTCCGAACTGGGGGAGGGCAAGTACATCGCCGACAGGATACCGGGGGCCCACCTCGTCGAGCTCTCAGGAGTGGACCACATGTTCTTCGCCGACGTGGACCTTGCCGACAAAGTGGCGGCCGAGCTGAAGAGGTTCTCGCGCGAAGCGGCCCCGGGGGACGCGCCCCAGTCGCCCTTGGTCATCCTCGTCTCTACAGGCATAGTCGACCAGGCGAAGAGGGCCGCGAAGGCAGGCGAGGCCCGGTGGAACGCGATCATCGAGAGGCACGACGCCCTGGTCCGGGACGAGGCCCAGAAGAACGGAGGGAAGGAGGTCAAGGGGGGCGGGGGCGAGTTCCTGGTCAGCTTCGACGGCCCGGTTCGGGGGCTGCGGTTCGCCTGGGCCGTCGTCCACGCGGGCAAGGAGCTGGACATCGACCTCAGGGCGGGGGCGTGCGCGGCGCAGTTGGGCACGGGCCCTTCGGACGACGCGACAGCGTCGGCCCAGTTCGCGGCTGCGGTGAGGGACTCGGCAGGCAAGGGCGCCGTCATGACGACCTCAGGGGTGAAGGACCTCGCCAACGGCGCGCCAGTGACGTTCCGGGAGCGGGGGGAGCGCAAGCTCAAGGGGACCCCTCACAAGGCGACCTTGTACTCCGTCGAGCGCCTGCAGTGACCCTCCAGGCCCGGCGAGCCGGCGCGGCTGCGTATCATGCTTCACAGGCCAATAGGCCTATATCCACGCACCTCCCCCCTGCGATGCGGAATCGACGTGGCCGCACTGCGCACGAGGACCCTTGCACTGCTGCTCGTTTCGGTGTTCCTGCTCTCTTCAGCCTCGACCGCCGCCCTCCCCAGCACCTCCCCGACGCCTGCGCGCGCCGCCCCCGCCGCGACCACGAGCACTGGCGGCGACTCCTGCGTCACCAACGGGTACATCGCGGCACGGGTCGACGACTCGACCGGCCTTTACACCTTCGATGAGGGAGGGTGCTACTATGGCGGCGGGCCCAGCGCATACATACTGTTCCCCCTCGGCACGAGCTTCGTCTCTGTGGCAGACTTCACGAGCGGGGCCGTCTACACGGAGGGAGGCCAGGGCGGGGCTACGCCCCTAGGCGATCCTCTGAACTCGAGCGTCGTCAACGACTCGATCATAACCTACTTCCAGGCCACGCCAGAGGGCCTCGTGGTGGTCCAGAACATCACCGTCGCGGGCTCCAGCTCCGACACCTCGGCCCTCGTGATGGCCGTCAGAGTGATCAACGAAGGGACCGCCCCCCAGACGGTCGGGGTGAGGTACCTCTGGGACATCGACGTCAGCGGATACGACGGGACGTGGCTCCAGAAGTTCGACAACGAGACCGCCGGCGCCATCCTCGGGTACGAGACCTCCTTCAGCCCTCCGCCAGGGGCGCTCACTTCCATCGGGCTCGCCGGCTGCTTGCAAGGCTCAACCGCCCCGCCCCCTTACGCCTGCAGCCAGGCTGACTTCGGGGGATACACAGGCTCGGTCGTCTATGCGTCCGTGTCGGCCGGCCTGGGGGCGACCACACCTGCCAGCCTAGTCTATGCGTGGTGGGGAGGGACGTCCTACACCGCCTATGGCTACCACCCGGCGTCGACGAACGAGATCGGGAGCTACGCCCCCAACATAGCCGGCTCCCAGGACTCTGCCCTCCTCTACTACTTCTCGAACGAGACCCTGGCTGCCAACGGAGGGGCGCTCTCGGACGGGGCGGCCGTGGGCAACTACGTGCCTCCTTCGCACAACGCCCCCACGGTTTCGCTCTCGCCTGACAGCGGGCCTGCCGGCACCGTGGTTACGGTCAGCGGGGTCGGACTCTCCACCTCGAAGCCCCTCACCATGACCTCCTTCGGGAGCTTGGCTCCCGCCGCTCTCAGCGGCGCGTGCGGAGCCAACTCGACAGGCTACCTGGTCCTCTCACAAGGGTGCAAGTTCACGGTGCCTGGCTCGGTCCCTACAGGGCCGTATGCCCTGAAGTTCAGCGACGGCAAGAACGCGCCGACGACTGGGTTCACCGTCACCGCCCCCACGGGGAAGCCGACGGGCATGCGCGTGTCCTGCCAGACGACCAGCCCGCCGGGAGCGCCGCGCGTCATCACCTGCAAAGCCAAGGTGACCGGACACTCGCCCTCGGGAAGGGTGGCCTGGTCGCAGTCGGGCGCCGGGACTGTGGCCTTCTTGTCTCCCACCTGCACCCTTTCAGCGGGCGTATGCTCCGTCAAGCTCGTGGGCGCCTCCTCGGGCACAGTCACGATAGAGGGAAGCTACCTGGGAGATTCCAGCAACCCGCCCAGCTCCGCCCAACGCAACGTGGTCATAGGGAAGGCGCTGCCCCTTGCCACGGTGGTGTGCACGCTCACCTCCCTCGCAGTCGGGCAGTCCGCGGTTTGCACCGTCACTGTCACGAAGACGTACCTCACCCCCACCGGGTCCGTGACCTGGCTGAGGGACGGCGGCTGGTGGAGGAGGAGCAACATAACCAATGGGTGGTTCGGGTCCACCGGCGGGGCGACTTTCTCCACCAAGAGCTGCACGCTCGTCTCAGCGAGCTGCCAGGTCACCCTCACAGGCGCCCGGCCCGGCTCGTTCATGATCAAGGTCATCTACCAGGGAGACGCCAACAACATGGCGGCCCAGGGATGGCTGCTGTTGAGCATAACCTCCAGCTAGAGTCGCAGCCCTTCTGGTCGCCTTTCCCTCCTCCGTTTGCGCCTTCGCGGGTCCGGCCGTCCAGCCCATCGAGCTTCAAGCATGCGGGGCGCGGGGATGGTCCGACTCCAGGTGGGGGCTGGCTAAGGCTGGGAATGGCTACTTTGCGGCCGTGGACTGGACCCAGGTCACGAAGTAGAACGCAGCATGGGAGTTCACGTTGGGCCAGTAGTCCTGACCCTTGGCTTTGATGCTGGTCGTGTCCTTGATCACCAGGGCGAAGTAGGCCTTGGCCGAGATCCCGGTGGTCACGGTGAAGAACGGGACGATCACGGAGACCGGGCCGGAGCACTGGCCCGTGTAGTTCAGGGCCCCCTTCGGGAGCGTGAAGTTGCCGGCCGCGGAGCCCTCGCACCCTGTGCTGTTCGTCAGGACAGGCCCGCTGAAGACGCTCTTGGGCTTCATGAACCCGTCGAGCGTGCTCGTCCAGGATGCGTAGGGGAGCGAGGCGTTGGCGGTGACCGTGAAGTTCAGGATGCCGGTCAGGTTCGCCCCGTAGACGTCCACCACCGGAGGGCTCACGCCAAGGACCGCGGTCGTGTCGGGCGCCCAGGTCGTGCTGGCCTCCGCCTTCACTGGCACGACGACGTTGCTCCCGTCTGAGAACGTGAACTGGACTTGGTAGTAGTATGTGGAGTTCGCCAGCGGCAGATAGGCCTTGCACCCGGGTATGGGCATGACGCAGACCCCGGTCAGGTTATCGCTGAAGGTCTTCCTGGCCGGGAGCACGAAGGTGTAGGTGGCCGCCTTCCCGGCGTCCTTCGCGTAGCTGTAGCACGTCTGGAACTTCGGGGTGCAGAGGCTCAGCAGGGTCATGAGAGTGGTTGCAGACGGTCCCGAGTTCTTCACACTGAGGCTGAGGGTGCCGTTGGCGATTGACGCTGCCAGGACGGAGATCTTGTCCGCAATGGCAGAGGTCGAGGTCGTGGTGGTCGTCGTCACGACCGTGCTCGTGCCGGTGGCGGACGTGGCGGTCGTGGAGGTGTACGTCAGCTCGTTGGGCCCCGAGGCGTTGGTGTAGACGTAGGTGGCGACGACGAGCTCGAGGAACAGGATCCAAGCCACGGCCACGTACTTTGCGCTGACTTTCCTTCTCGGAGAGCGGTCAACCGGCCACTTTGCCATATGGTCGTCTGCGGTTTGCTTCGAAGGGTGGTTAATATGCTTCACTGGTGCGCGCGAACTGAGCCCCGGGGGCCTCGCGGCCGGGTGCTACCTGCGAATCCTCGGGGGCGGAGGGCCGCTGGTCTCCCCCGAGTCCCGGCGGCGGCGCTTCGCTATCGCCCAGATGAGCAGCACCGCTATGGCTATGAGGACCAGGAGCAGGATCCATGGCCAGTAAGACGCGGACAAGATGGCCGAAGTGCCCCCGCCCGAGCTGACGAAGCTCCCTCCGGTGCCTAGGATCGGCGGGCCGGTGGTGTACTGGTAGTTGCCCACAGCCGTGAGCGGAGCCGTGCTCGGGATCGGGATCCCTGCGGTGAAGGACCCGTCGGCCGAAGCCTGCTCGGTCCCGATCAGCACACCGCCAAGGAAGACCTGGACCTGGCTGTTGGAAGGATACGAGCATCCCCTGACAAGCACCAGGGTCCCTGGGGCGCCTGCGCCGGGGGTCGCCTCGATTCCCTCCACGGCAGTGAAGGTCGCTGTCTCACTGGCCGGTACCGTCGTGAAGAGGTAGGTTGTCCCGTTGGGCCCAGCCGGGAGGAGACCCGTGACGCTTAGGCTCCAATCTCCAATGGAGTCCGCGATAGCGTTCCCCACCGCCGTGCCGTTCATGTCGACCGTCAGGTGGCTGCCGCCGGTGAACAGGGTTCCGGCCACCTCGATGTCGATGAACTGGGGCGTCCCGCTCGGCGGGCAGACGGCCAGCGAGCCCATGCCGGAGTTGGGCCCGAACAAAGCAAGGTAGAGAGCCGCGTAGGTCTTGCTCCCGTTCGTCCCTGTCCCCACGAGCGTGATGTCGTAGAGGCAGGGGTACCTGAAGGTGTGAGTGACCGACAGCTCGGTGCTGTTGGTGCCGTCCCCAAAGCTCCAGAGGAACTTCGACCCGGGGAGAGTGACAGAGCTGTTGACCGTGAAGGTCGCCGAGAAGGGGAATTTGCCCACCGTCTGACTCGCGTTCAGCGTCGTGAGATGGCGCGTGGGGAGCACGATGAACGAGTAGCTGGCCGAGGCGGGTGGGATGAAGAGCGTCCCGCCGAAGACCACGATGGCCAGCAAGGTTGCCAAGAACCCCCTCGAACTCTTGAAGGGTAGCTTCACGGTGTGCGCAAGCACCACAGTTCTTTTAACGGTTTCTGAAAAAGAGGAACTAGCGTTGTCCCGAAGGACAGCGCTAGAATATGATGTTAGCTGTAGTAGTGTTACCCTGGAAGTCGGAATTCAGGATAACGCTGCTGTTGGCGCCTAGGTTGATGGCGTACAGCGTCTGACCCACTGGGCCGGTTACGCTGCCACCTGTGGACTCATTGACGAGGCTGTTCGCTCCACCCGTGATGATGAATGTGGTCCCAGAACCCGATGTGCTCTGGACGATGTTGAAGGTGGAGTTAGCTCCTGTCACCATGGAGAAGATACTGCCGGGGCAGGATCCCGTTCCATCGATGGTGAAGTAGTTGTTGGCAAAGCCCGTCAACGTGGCTAGGGTCGTGTCGTTACCCGGATAGAGAACGAACGTGTCGTTCCCGCCAATCCCTGCGAAGTTGTAAACGGAGGTTCCGTTTCCGCATGGGATTGAGGACGAGTTGCCGAAGAACAGGGTGTTTGGATCCGTATTGGACACGTTGATCGTCTTGCCTTGGCTACTCGTCGTGTAGTAGAGGCTGGGGTTGGCCATTACGGCGATTGGTACTGATAGGATGAATGCGCCGAGGAAGGCTGCGACTATGTAGGTACTTTTTCTCGATGCTTGAAGAGACTTCAAGACCCTCGTGTCAGCGACTTATCACTACTTATCCTTTTTGATTCCCCTTTGGGCTCGGGATTGAGGAGGGAATTGGCGTTCCCTGGCTTAACGGGGGGAGGGGCTCCCGACCGCGCCAGCTCGAGAGGCCAGGCTTCGCGCTGGCGCTTCCAGGAGGTGCCGCTCCGCCCTAACGGGCCCCCTCGCCCACAGTCCTCCCCCCCGAGACCTGACCGACGGCCTGGCACAGGGGTAAAGAGAGGGCGGCGCGCATGCGGTGGGGGATGACCCAAAGGACGGACGGGGGATGAGGGCGACTGGGGGCAGGTCGCCGGTCTAGGGAGGACGAGTCCCTTTGGAACCGCAAATGGCCACCTGAGGACCGAAGCCCCCCTCCTGGCCGTCACGGCGTGCTCCGCGCTCTGGTTGGCTGCCGGACCGACCCGTCCGATGATGTCCCCCGGACTGGCCTCTTCCTTCCTCGCGGCGAGGAGTACCCTCGCGGCGGCTCCATGGGTGAGGGCTCCCGGCGTCCTGGGAGAGAAGCGCCTCGAGTTGCGACGTCGCGCTTCGGCAGTGGTGGCAGCCGTAGGCGCCCTCGGGCTCTCGGCCCTCACTTTGGCGGAAGTCTGCAAGGTCGAATTCGCGCACAGCATGGCAGAAGACGTCCTTGGTTGGTATTGGCAGACTCTCCTGTGCTTGCTCCCTGACGCGCCGGTGTCCTCGCTGGCCAGTCTGAGCGCGGGCTCGGCTTGGTCGGGGCTGTGGAGGGTGCGGGCCTGCGCAGCAGAGGGCAAGGTCTCTGTCGTCCTGTCCCTGACCGGGACGGTGAGAGTCGCCCAGATCTTCCTGCGGCGGTCCGACTTCCTCGAGATGTACCTGTGCGTCACCAGCTTCAGTTGCAACTGGAGGGTTTTTGCCTTCCCGATGGTGAACGACGACCATGCGCGGATTCTCCCGTGGACCGCCTCGGTCGCATGCCTGACCATGCTCGGCAAGACCTGGAAACGTGTCGCGTGGTGAGGGCGCCGAAGTCGAGCCTTCGGGCCTTCGGACTGCAAGCTTGGAACTGGTGGTACAGTTTAAGAGTCTCTTGCAAGATTCCGGTACCATGAAGAGTCCTGGGGCTCGATTCAGAACATGCCCCTCCTGCGGGCACAGGTTTCACGTCAAGCAGACCGGCGAGACGCTTCTGAGCGACAAGCGGAAGGCGGAGCCCGTCGGCCGTGACGGAATGATGATTGTGGGGGGAGCGGCAGCGGGCGTTTGGGGAGTGCCGAGGGGCAAAGTGTGGTCGCTTACGCCGACGGGCCCTCAGGAGGAGCAGACATTCATGACCGAAAGGAAGGAGTTCGAGGACTCTTTCGAGTGCAGCCGATGCGGGCACAAGTGGGTCGAGAAGCGCTCAGAAGAGAACGAGAGAAGCTGAGTCCACCCATCCTCGACGGTCGGACGACTTGGCACGTGGCCCGGCCCTGACACCCTGAAGAGCTGTGCCTGTCATGCGCCCGTTCCCCCACAAGTCCTCGCAGAGGGTCATGTCCGCAAGGAGTGGTATGGCAACCACCCAAAGAACCACACGACCCACGTTCGGGACATCAGGCTCGGCGAAGTCTTCTACAACAAATTGGGGAGGATGGACGAGGAGGCCAGAGACAGAGAGAAAGTGACGAGGGCCCGAAGGCGACTGAGGCCCCGATCCTCAAGAGCTATGAAATCCACCACGGCTTCATCAGACCCCGCGAGGGACTTGGCGGAAGGACGCCCTCAGAGGTGGCTGGGGTGAAGGTCGAAGGCGAGAACAAGTGGCTTGGAGTCACCCCGAACGCGGAAGTCCAAGCAGGAGCCGAATCTTGGCGCAGAAAAACCCAGGAGGGCAGGAGCCAAGTTGACAGAACCTTCGGAACTGTCGACTTGCGCTCGCCAAGGAATCATCTCCAGCAAGTTAATGCTCCGAAGTCTTTTATACTCAAGACTGACATGGGGAGACAATGAATGTAGGTTCCTCCGCAAAGAGTCACAAGGTCGCAATGCGCGTTATGGTCGTCGCGGTATTTGCGGTGATGGTCGGATTTGCCGCTACTGGAAGCATCCGTGCTGCCTCGCCCTACTCGGTGGTCGCTACGATTGCAACGGGGAACTCGCCGAGCGGCATCGCGCTCAACTCCGTCAACAACACGCTATACGTCGCCGACCTGGGTGACAACAACGTCACCCTGATCCACGGCTCGACTAACCTGCCGTTCGCGAACTTCTCTGTGGGCCACGGCCCAGATGCCGTCGCCGTCAACCCAACCACGGGCACAGTCTACGTGGCCGACTCTACAGACGGCAATGTAACGATTCTGAATTCCGCCAACCACGACATAGCCAATGTCACGGTTGGACAAGATCCGATCGCCATTGTGTACGACCCCTTGAACGGCCATGTGTACGTGGCCAACTATCTAGACAACACCCTCTCCGTCATCAACACAGCGACCAACAAAGTGATTGGAACAATCGCCACGGGCTACTCGCCTGACGCTGTGGCAGTCAGCCCAATTTCGGGGAAGATCTACGTGGCCGACGCCTCCGACAACAACGTGACCGTTATCAGCTCGTCGGACAAGCCCGTCGTCAACGTCACCGTGGGCGATGAGCCTTCGGCATTGGCCGTGAATTCCAATACCGGGGACGTCTACGTGGCCAACCTGTATGGCAACGACGTATCGGTGATAAGCGGGACCACGAACCAGGTCACCGGAACGCTTCCGTCAGGCAACGGGCCCAACGCGCTCGCTGTCCTGCCGTCCTCAAACATACTCTACGTGTCCGACAGCTTGGACAACAACGTCACGGTCGTCAGCCTGACCTCCAGCACGACCCTCGCGAACCTGACCGTGGGTTCCGACCCAGTGGCCCTCCTGCTGAACTCGCCCACCGGGCAGCTGTATGTAGTGAACGAGTACGAAGCGTCTGTGTCTGTGATCCAGGGACCCCAGGGGACCCAGTCCACGACATCGACGTCTCACAGCAGCAAGTCCACAACAACGACCACAACCACTACGCCGACGAGCACCACCCCGACTAGCTCGACAGGCGGCAGCGGGATACCGGAGTTCCCGGTCCAACTTAGCATCGTATCCGCTGTGGCCGCTGCCATGGTCGTGACGTACATCGTCACCAGACGCGTCTCAGACTCGGCCGACCGGCGCTGAGCCGCCTGGCCGCGCGTGTCCGCTCGGCTCAATGGCCGGCTAACCGCGGCTAAAGTTGCAGGTGCAGCACTTAGGCTCGTTGAAACTGGCAGTCTTCGGCCTCCCTCACCAGAGTCTCGGCTCCGAGGGCGCTCGAAGGGCTGTCCTGTCGACCGGGACCCACTCCCCACTCCTTGCAGGTCAGTGCGCCCGGAGGCGGGCTCCAGTGAGCCGTTTCTTGGCTGGTAGCAAACTATAAGAACTCGCGAATGCTCATTCTGGCCTGAAAACATGAACATGAAAAGTAAGTACATAGTACTTGCTACTACACTTCTACTCGCACTTTCATCATCTTCAGCTATCGCAACTGCAGCAACTCACGGAGTTCTGTTCCCTGTGACTGCTGTTGACTCTCACGGTCCTCGCATCGCCCAGATTGACTTCAGCGTGATCTCGACCGACCCCAGCCTTGCTGGTTCACTGGCAACAGGAACCATTCAGGCTCCGGAATGGACATTCACCGCAGGTTCGTATGCCTCGCTGGCATCCTCAGTGAATGTAAAGACCGGAGACACTGAAGGCTACACGTTCGAGGGTATCGTCTTCAACACGATCCAGCCAATCATCGGCACGGTGAACTTCAGGACCGCGATTCAAGAGCTAATCCTCTACACTGGAACCCCATCAATCCAGACCACCATTCTGAGCGGGAACCTGGCAGGCGTTGCGACATCAGACTTGATGCCGTGCAACCTGTACCAGATCCCGACCAACCTTGCCACGTGCAAGACTGACCAGAAGGCGGCCATCTCGCCGGACCAGGTCCACCCGATCCAGGACTACGGCTGCACTGTGCCGACAGCGCTGTGCACTGCGCCAGCGCTTCTGCAAAAGGCCGCCGCTGAACTGGCCGCGGCTCCGACCTATCGCGGCGCTACGCTGTACGCACAGCTTAGCGGCGTGAACGTGTCCAGCGCGACCATCACGGGCTGGAGCGCCGCTGTGGCGCACACCAACCTGCCGAACCTCCAGTGGTTCACAGTGATCAACGGAACACACGCTGCATTTGCCCCCAACATCCAGTACAGGAGCGACGACCCGATCAGGTCGGGCGCAGCGGTGCTCCTTGTCTCATACGCCAGCAACATCGGTCTGACCATCGTCGCCAACGGAATCTCATCTGGTGGAACCGTTTACGGTGAAGCCGGAGGCGTTCCAACACTCGCCGGAGGTTACTGCGCACCGGGCGTTGCTAACTACACGGCATCTGGCCCAGGCGCAAACGCTGGGTACAACGAGTGCCCAAGTCCAACCCTCAGTGGTCAGAACGCCGGTCACTTTGGAACATCTGAAGCCGTGCAGGCAGCCGATCCGTGGGACATGTACACCTACGGGTGGGTCGCAAGCTCGAACTTCGAGTTCCAGGCTGGTGAGTGGATGAACTCCCAATTCTACTTCGCAGAAATCGACACAGGGTACCTGTACAGCCCCGCGGCAGACTTCGCGGCGAACCAGGTCCTCTACAGCCCAACCATGGCAGGTGCACAAACAGCTGCCTTGACCTCAGAAGGCATCAGCCAGTCGCTGCTCCCAGGAGTAGTTTTCTGCTATGAGAACTACCTTTACGGGAACTACATCAACGGCTGGTCAGGGTATGCAGCAGAGCCATCCACCGGTCCTAACACCGTTGGAGGCGCCTACTACACAATGTTGAACGCGAAGCCGACGGGCTCTCCCTTCGTGGGCGGGACCCTCAACTACGCGACTCACAACCCAGCATCTGCAGACGGGCTGAACCCCATCTACAACACCAACTGGGTCTGGCAGGCTGACCTCTGGAGCGAGATCTACGACGCCCCACTGGCCACTCCTCCGACCGCATTCCTCACGCCAGGCGCATGGATGCCTTACATGGTGTCAGGTGCAACAACTCCAACATCGACCTACGGAGCTGCCATTGGGGCGTTCCCATACGGGAACACCGCAGGCGGAGTCCAGGTCCAAGACTTTTCCTCGATAACCATCTCAGGCACTACCCTAACCGGTATGCCTGGAGCAGTGCCGAACAACGCGTTCTGCATGCAGTGGGACTACACCACTGGGCCCTGCAGCGTCACCGTGACGAACGGTGAGGCGGTTACCTACACATTCCTCAACAACATGACCTTCACGGACGGCGTTCCAGTCACCGCAGCCGACTACAACTTCTCGTTGTTTGCGCTTGACGTCGCCAACAGCCCCGCAATGATCAACGCTGCAGTCTACACTCCATTCGAGGGTGCAGACGCGGGACCGTTCGGCCTCATCGCAACGACGATCAACACAGCTCAGAACTCAATCACAATGTACTTGGGAGACCAGGCCGTCTGGAACGTCATCGCCGTGAACTTCCCAGTACTCCCACTCCACCTCTATCAGTACCTGAACTTGGCGAATGCATTCGCGTATCCGCACAACATCGACATCTCGCAGTCATATGCGAGCATCTACGCATCGCACCCAGGCTACTTCCAGGACGTCGGCGCCCAGACCTGTAACACAGTCCCCGCGGGCTGTACGATACTGGGTGGCTTGGCCAACCTCGAAGTCAGCAACGGGCCGTTCTTCCTCTCTGACTACAACTACGCAACCAACCCCAACGCTGGAGTCTTGACTGCCAACATCAACTACTACCACACCGCGTGGTGGGACGCGTTGGTGCCCAACAAGGTTGGGCCAGCTGGCACCATCACCTTCACCGTTACTCCACAGCTGTTCACTTCCGAGCCGAGCACCTACACTGTGATGAACGCTGCTAACGGAGCCTCAGGCTTCGCGTGCACGCTCTCATTGCAGGAGTGGTCGGGAGCAATCCCTGCGTCGACGACCAACAAGTATGTCGGATCCCACATCGGGTCCCCCATCTCTGCTGGTTCCGACATCAGCTCGAACTGCGCAGCAGGAACCTTCACTGCAGGCACCCCAATCTCGCTCGCCATCCCGGTGAGCACCCTAACTTCGAATAAGAACTACCAGGTAACATTCACGATGACATACACCTACCAAGGGTTGTCGCGTGTCTGGTACCAGTACTTCGGCTTCAACGTCGCGACCGGCTCTCCGTCGGTCGTCGTTGGAACACCAACATCTTAGCAATTAGAACGCAATTGAGGCAGTAGCCTCAATTGCTTTCCCCATTTCTGAACAACCCAGTGGAAACTCTAGGCGACTTTGCCTGTTCCCTGATGGTCGGGGTCAGCCGATGCCAGGCTTCACCTAGGACCAGCTCGACGAGCGACCAAGGCAGAGCACAGGCTTCGGGGACTGACCGTGAGGGCCGCCACCGCACGAGCCACCGGCTTTGAGCGCCCTTGGGCGGAGCCTCGCAGAAGCTTGTTATACGCTCGAGCCCGGGAGACGCCCGTGCGGGCCTTGGTCGGAGTGGACGACAGCAGCCTGGCCATGAGGGTCGAAGCTAGCCTCAGGAGCCTCGGGTTCTCATACTTCAAGAACCAGGGGAACAACACGACCGGCCTTGAGGTGCAGTCGCCATGCCACTTCATGATCACCATAGAGAACCTGTCGCGGCCTCAGCTTGGGTTCCCTCTTCGCAGACGGGTCAAGGTCGAGTCTGCCATACAGCTCAGGCGCACTCTCGGGACGAAGGACCCGAAGTCGGAAGTGGATGGCTGCGTGTCCGCCTTCGTGAAGGACCTCTGCGCCGCCCTGCCGGGCAAGGAGTGGAAGGGACTCCTCGCCTTGGGGTCCCTGACCGAGAGCGAGGACTGGGGGGCGCCCTAGTCCCCCCGCTGGTGCTTCCCCCCCGGGACAGCCGAGGCCCCGTCAGTGGCTTTCCGGAGGGCTTGGGGCCGGGCCCCCCGGCCGCACCATCCGCAGAGACTTGACCAGGAGGGGCCTGCCGTTCTCCTCCACCTCCTCGCTGACCTGGTAGATGCTGCTCCCGCTGGCGCTCTCGAGCCGCCTCACGGCCGCGAAGAACAGGAGCTCGCTGAAGGGCATGCCCGCTGCCAACCCGAAGACGAGGACGAAGAAGACGACCGCGGGGAGGACATAGACGGTGCCGAGGACGCCTATCGTCGCCGCCGCCCCGGCGAGCACCAGGAGGAGCGCCTGCCGCTGCGCCTGCTTCGCGTCAAGAACGGAGTCCCTCCCCCTGCCGTACGGCTCGGGAAGGCCGGCCCGCAGACCCCTGAACCTGACCCAGACAACGGCCGAGGCCGCCACTACGGCTGCCGCAATGGGGACGTACACGTAGTCCCCGAAGACGAGGTACGCGAAGTACACGGCGACCGGGAGGATGACCGCCGAAAGCCCGACGCTCTTGAGCGGGGGCCTGACCCTTCTCCTGCCGGCGGAGATGAGCACGCCTTCTCAACCCATCGATGGAGTCCCCGGGGGCTACTTCCCGAGCCTCTCTCGCATGCGCTTCTCCTTCCTCTTGGCCGGCGAGTCCCTCCTCGCCCAGGCTACCACGGCCACTGCGACTATGATGCCCACCGCGATGAACGGCAGGTACCACAGGTTGAGCGGGCTCGCGCGAGTGTAGTCGACCAGGGCATAGGTGAATATCTTCTCGATTGTCGAGATGAGGTTCGTCGTCTCCTTGCTGTACTCCAGGACTCCGCTCGTCGCGTTGAACCGCATCACGTCCGTTGTTGGGTGCGCGCCCTTGAACGCGATCCAGGTCAGGTTCACGTCTATGAGCCCCCTCGGCCTGGCCACCGAGGCGTTGACCAGCTGCGTGTCATAGACCGTGGTGGTGGTATTCCCGTGCGGGACGTTCGAGACCGGTATCATGAGGGTCAGGTTGTTCTGTTTCCCAGCTTCTAGGTCGGTGTACGTGAAGGGCCAGAAGCCAATGTTGCCCAGATACGAGAAGTTGTCGTACGGGTCGAAGATCGTCGTGAAGTTCTCAGCCGAGGTCGTCGAGGTGGAGTTCGCCACTTCGGTGTTGTTGAACTGGGCCACTGTCAGGGTGTAGCCCACCTCTCCGTGAGGGGCCCCGGGAGTGACGGAGAGGATGTTGACCGTGAACATGTTGTTCTGGATGTTGGTCGTGTTCCCGTTCGGTGTCTCGAAGGTCGTGTAAATCTGGTACGAGAACGTCATCGAATCGCCCCGCGCGATGCCAGGGGTGTTCGCCAGCGCAGGCCCGGGGAGGATGACCAGGAATGCCAGCGTCGCGCAGATGAGTATCCGGCTAATCAGCGCTCACACCTGCCGGGCCGTCGAGGCCTTTGCTGAAGGCCTCGTGTGCCTCCTTCCAGAAGTGGCACGCGACAAGACGACCGGGGCTTGCTTGGGTGAGGAGCGGCTCTGAGTCCTTGCAGATTTCCTGGGCGAACGGGCACCTCGGGTGGAACCGGCAGCCTGGGGGCGGCGAGATGTTGGTCGGGATCTCTCCCCTGGCTAGGACCCTGACCTTCGGTGCTTTAGGGTCGGGCACAGGTACTGCCGCGGTCAGGGCGTGAGTGTAGGGGTGGTAGGGAGTGGACACGAGCTCGACGGCGGGCCCCATCTCCACTATCTTCCCGACGTACATGATCGCGAGCTCGTCGACCATGTCCTTCGAAAGCGCCAGGTCGTGGGTCACCATTATGATCGAGATCCCCTTCTTCTCGCGGATGGAGAGGAGGACGTTGATCACCTCCGCCCGGATAGACACGTCCAGCATCGAGACGGGCTCGTCGGCGAGGATCAGCTCGGGCTCGAGGACCAGCGCACGCGCGATGGCGACCCGTTGGCGCTGTCCGCCAGAGAGCTCATGAGGGTACCTGTACAGGAACTCCTCCGGAGGCGAGATTTCGACGTCGGCGAGGGCCTTGACCACCCTCTCCACGGCCTCCTCCCTCGACGCCACGAGGTTGTTCACGAACAGTCCTTCGGCGACGATGTCGAAGACGCTCATCCTGGGGTTGACGGACTCGTAGGGGTCCTGGAATATCACTTGGATTTTCGTCCTGTACTTCTTCATCTGCTTCCTGGACAGCTTCGAGATCTCCTCGCCCTTGAACTTGATCGAGCCCGAGGTGGGCGGGGTGAGCATGAGGGCGGTCCTGAGGAAGGTGGTCTTCCCGGAGCCGCTTTCCCCGGCCAGCCCGAAAATCTCGCCCTTCTTCACATCGAAGCTTATGTCGTCGACCGCGTGCACCAGGTCTTCCTTGGCCCTGTTGACGGCCTGCATGAACGTCCGCCTCACTGGGAAGAACTTCACGACGTGCTCGACGTGCAGCACTACCTCCCTGTCGTCCGTCACGCCGTCCCACCTCGTTGAGCCCTGACCTCCTTCCACATGTGGCATGCGACCGAGTGGTCCTTCATTACTTCTGTCAGGGGGGGCTCCTCGGTTCGGCAGACGTCTTCCGCGTAGGGGCACCTGGGGTTAAACCTGCACCCCGTCGGCGGGTTGATGAGGTCGGGCGGGGACCCGGGGACGGATGTGAGCACCTCCTTGGGTTTTCTTATGTCCGCGAAGGCTCCCAGCAGCCCCAGTGTGTATGGGTGGAGTGCCGAGCCGTAGACCTCCTTGCTGTCCCCGTATTCCACGAACTTGCCGGCGTACATGATCGCCGTCGTGTCGCTCATCTGTGCCACCAGGGCGAGGTCGTGGCTGATAAGAATGACGCCGGTGTGGAACTCGTCCTTCACGCTGAGCAGCAGTTTGATTATCCCCGCCTGGACGATGACGTCGAGTGCGGTGGTGGGCTCGTCGGCGATGAGGACCTTGGGGTTGAGGGCCAGCGCCATGGCTATCATCGCCCTTTGCTTCATGCCCCCGCTGAACTCGTGCGGATAGTGCCTGTAGCGCGAGGGGTCGATCCCGACCAGTCTGAGGAGCGACTCTGTCCTCGATTTCGCTTCGGACTTCGACACGTCGCTGTGCACGGTGATCGCCTCCGTTATCTGGTCGCCCACCCTGAAGACGGGGTTCAGCGAGTTCATCGCACCCTGAGGGACCATGGCGATCTTCGTCCACCTGACGTTCCGCCTCACGTCGGCGTCCTTCATCTTCATCAGGTCCACTCCGTCGACCGAGATCTCGCCCTCCTTGATCTGGGCATTGCTCGGGAGCAGCTTCAGCAGAGTGCTCGCCAGGCTCGACTTCCCACAGCCGCTCTCCCCTGCGATTCCGAGCACTTCCTGTTGGTCGAGGTTGAAGGTCAGCCCGTCCACTGCCTTCACCTCCCCTGCCTGGGTGGTGTAGTACATGCGCAGGTTCTTGACGCTGAGGATCGCCACTTCACTCTACCTCGCTCGCAACCTCGGGTTGAAGATCGAGTCCAAAGCGAACCCTACGAGAACGAACGCCAGGGAGACCGCGGCGATGCAGATCCCCGGGGGCAGGAACCACCACCAGACGTAGCTCTGGGCCGAGTTGGAGACGGCGTCGGGGAGCGCGTTCGAGAGCATCAGCCCCCAAGTCATCGTTGAAATCGGGTGGACCGACACCGCGAGGTAGTCGAGGGCCGCCTCCAGGAGGATGAAGCCCGAGACGTTGAGGGCGATCTGCGAGAAGACGAGCCCCATGACGTTGGGGAGGATGTGCCTCCTCAGGATGTGCCCGGTCCCCCCTCCGACTGCGCGGGACGCTTCCACGTATGGCCTCTCCTTCACAGACAGCACCTGGCTCCTGATGAGCCTGCCTATGAACGGCCATGAAAGCACCACGAAGATGACTATGACCCAGGTGTAGATCTGTTTGTAGAGGGCGGGGTTCTGCCCCAGCACTAGAAGGAGGACGATCAGCAAGGGGAGGAACGGGATGACCAGGAAGAAGTCTGTTATCCTGCCCAGGATCTCGTCCCAGGTTCCTCCGACGTACCCTGCCACGAGGCCTGCAAGGGTGCCCAGCAGGACCGCGCCGACGCCCGAGATTATCCCGATCTCAAGAGAGACCCGGGACCCCCAGGTCAGCTGCGACCAGACGTCTCTCCCGTAGTTGTCAGTGCCCAGGAGCCCGTAGGCGCCTCCTACGACGTGGACGTTGACGCCAGACACGAGCATGGAGATCGACGTGGCATTCGCGACGGGGACGGCCTGGATCTGGACTGTGAACGTGTAGGTGCCTTTGTCCGCGAAGAGCAGCGCCGTCGGGTTCCTGACTCCTTCAAACGAGGGTATCCCGCCGCCCAGCAGATCCACGCTCGACACGTTGATGGTGGCCTGCTGCCGCAGGCTTGTGTTCGTGAGGTCTATGACGGACCCGATCACTGAATTCTTGAGCGAGCCGAACGAGTAGTTGCCGTTGGGAGCCGTGATCATGTAGTTGATGTAGATGTCACTGACATTGCTCATCTTGAGGGGCTCGAAGGCCGCGCTCAGGACGAAGCTGCTGGGCGCCTTCTGGTTGTACTGGAACTCCTCGGATATGGAGAAGAACACCTGGCCGCCTGGAAGGTACGGGTTGTCCGGGTGGCCGGCCAAGTAGTCGCTCATTATCTTCTGGTCCGGGACTATGGACGAGTTGACCAGCAGACTCCCGTTGTAGAATGACGTCTTCACGTCCTGCCCCGCGGTCGTCCAGCCCGAGAAGCTTGAGGGACCCGAGAGCGATGAGGCTATGGGGCTGTAGGTCACCGGCACATTGGCGTAGCCGGGGAATATCGTGGCCCATGCGGGGATGGAGTACGGTGCGCCGACGTCGTACCCTGTTACGGGGGCGTTCGCCGTGAGGTAAGGGGCGAAGACGGCCATGAACAAGAAGAATGCGATCACGACGATCCCAATCACTCCTATCTTCGACTTCATGTAGAGCTTCGCGTTCTTCTTCACGCCCCTCCAGAGGGACGTCCGCCTTGACTCGAGCCGCGACATCCTAGGCGGTGACCACCCTGGGATCTAGCACTCCGTAGAGGATGTCCGATGCGAAAACGCAGATCAAGACCATGAGCGTGATGAGATAGAAGATGGCCTGCTCGAGAGGGAAGTCGTAGTTCCCTATTGCCGTGAATATCGCCTGCCCGAGGCCCGGCCAGCCGAACACCGTCTCCGTGATTATCGCTCCGGAGAGTATGAACCCTATGGAGAGGGCAAACGCCGTCGTGATGGGGAGCACCGCGTTGCGGAAGGCGTGCTTGTAGAGAACCGACCGTTCGGAGAGGCCCTTCGCCCGAGCCATGAGAATGTAGTCCTCCGCGACGGTGTCGATCATGACCGCGCGTTCAGTGAGGAAGATTCCTCCGATTCCGGCAAGCGTGAGAGTCAGAAACGGGAGGAAGAACGCCTGGAGGTAGCCGACGACATAACCCACCCCTGACTTTAGCAGGATCGCAGTCCCGATTGGCACGTAGAACGTTCCCAGGCTCTGTCTCTGAATGAGCTCGAGCATGGCGCCGAGGAAGAAAACCGGCAGCGCGTTGACGAAGAGGAGTATGGCGAGCGAAGAGACGTCAAGCACCCTCCCCCGTTTCGAGGCAGCGACGACTCCCAGGGCTATCCCTATGATAAAAGAGGCGATGGTCGATGTGCCTAGTAAGACTACCGTGTATGGCAGCCTCTGCAATATGGTGCCCATGACAGTCCCGCCCAGGGCCTGGCCCGCATTGTAGCCAAAATTGAACGTGAGCATGGCCTTTAGATATAAGAGCCATCTCATCGGGATGGTGTTGTTGAAGCCGTAGATCTTGAGAATCTCTGCCCTCTCAGCCTGGACCTCCTTGAGCTGGTCCGGGTTCTTCGTGGGCAGAGGAGGGTAGTAGAGGAAGCCGGCGCACTGGTTGTAGGTCCGTCCTGGGCACGAGACGTAGAACGGCAGCATCTGGAACAGCACGAAGTTGAAGGAGATTACCAGGAGCAGTAGGATGAAGGAGTATATGATTCGCCGGATTACATATCTCCGGAGCCCCATGGAATGGAGGCTCTGCCCAAACGCTAATATGCGTTGTTACCACGCAGACCTTTCAAGGGCCAAGTCAAGAGACTTCGTAGACCTCCCTTACAGGATAGGTCGACGTCTTTGGGGCCTCTCCCTCGAGGAATGGGCCCGCGGTCTGCCCAGCTCAGCTTGGCGACAGCCACGCTCAGGTGGCCATTAGCAGCAGCGCCTGCCAAGGGAGACTGGTTCGACCCGCCGCAGCGCCTCCGCACGCACGGGGCAGGCTGTCACCGTCCCGGCAGAAGCACCGTCGCCGTGCCCTCCATCAAGGGATGGTGGACACAACAGTACTGGCGCATTCCAGGCCCTGTGGACGTGTGGGTGAGCGTGTCGCCAGGAGCGAGGAGGAAAGACGCAGAGCGCGCCCCACCCGCTGGGCTGGCTCCAGCTCTTCTGGACTGCCCCCTCCTCCTTGCCATGGCCCTCGCCGGGCAGGATCCTGAGAGCTCGAACCGTCGCCCCCGGCTCTGGCTCCCGAAGGAGGCCTGGACAGTCTATAGGTCTCAAGAGATAATAGAGCATATATTGATAAGCCGTCCTTGGGCCGTGGACGCGAATGGGCGCCACTGTCAAGCCTGGCATGAGCGCGTCCACCAGGGTCGCGATTATAGTAACCACTGCCGTCCTGTACGCCATAGGCAAGGGGCTCACGGCCTACATCCACACGCCCTGGGGCGTGGGCCAGCTCCTCGTGGGCATCTTCCTGCCGGGCTTCATGGCGGTCGTCTCCGACACTCTCTCGGTCGCCATCGGCGCCGCGCTGGGGACCTTCCTCGGCGACGCGCTGATACTCACCCCTCTGGGGGCCACTACGCCCCAGCTCAGCCTGGTCGCAGGCGTCCCTGCCAACTTCGTGGCGTTCCTCCTCTTCGGGTGGTTCGTGAAGAAGTACCGCACCTGGCTGGGCTTCGTCGCCGCCTCGGTCTCCTTCGTGACCCTCGGCAACCTGATTGCCGCCATCATGGTCGTCGTGTTCTCCTGGGCCGTCAAGATCTTCGCCCTCCCGACCGCATGGTCGCTCGGGAGCACCGGCCTGTCCGCCCAGATCATCTTCGGCCTCACAGTCTACTGGAACATGACCAGCATCCCGGCGATGATCGTCGGGATACCTCCGCTCTTGAGGGCCGTGAAGCCTCTCTACGGCAGGTCCTCCATCCTGCGCTACGAGCCAGGGTGGACGTCCTCGGCCGGTTCCAGGCAGATGCTGACGGGCATCGGCTTCGGTCTCCTCTTCCTCGTCGTGGGCGTGGTGTTCATAGCGCTCGACACCGCATCGACCTCGGCGTGGCCCGGGATCGAGCTCTACACCGCCGTCGCCGCCGCGATAATCATAGTGTTCGCGCCCCTCGCCGGCGTCGTAGCCGGCACGAAGCTCCAGGCGAAGCCATCTGCCGCCTAGGCGGTCCGCGGTCGCGTTCGCGCCCGGCGCCATCACGAACTTCTTCAGCGTCAGCGGCCGCCGGGGGGCGGGGGCCGACCTGAGGGGCGTCGGGGCCACTGGAGGGGGGTACGTCCTTTCAGAGGGAGTCGTCACCAAGGCGTCACTCTCCGCCGGAGGCTCGGGCAAGGTCAGGGTCGTGGTCGACGGGGACCCCGACTACAGGGCGGGGACCACGAGGAAGGCCGTCATGCTCCTGTTCGCCGCCTACGGGCGCCCCAGGGGGACCCTCGCGCTGGAGCAGGCCATGGGCGTCCCGGTCGGCTGCGGGTTCGGGGCGAGCGCTGCGGCCGCCATCTCGGCGGTGTACGCGGCTGCCTCGTGCATGGGGGTGAGGGCGCCGAAGAGGGAGCTGGCATACTTCGCCCACGCCGCCGACATCCTCGAGCGGACCGGGTTGGGGACTGTGTCCGTCACCTACGACGCCACCGGCGCCGGGGCCATAACGAAGGCGGGGGCCCCCGGGGTCTCAAGGTTCCGCAAGGTGAGGTGCCCGGCCGGCACCAGGCTGGTCACCGCGTCCCTCGCCGCCTTCAGGAAGAGCGACGTCCTCTCAAGCCCGCGGGCCGTGGAGAAGGTCACGAGGCTGGGCGACCGCGCCCTCAGGCGCTTCGAGGCCAGGCCCACCCTGGAGACCTTGGCTTCGGAGGGGGAGAAGTTTTCCGAGGCGCTCGGGCTGATGAGCGAAGGCGCGAAGGAGCTCGCGGCCCTGGCGAAGGAGAGAGGAGCCGACCACGCGAGCCAGAACATGATAGGGCAGGCCGTGCACGCCATAACGCCGGCCTCCAAGGCGGACGATGTCGCAACGGCCCTCAGGGAGTCCTCGTGGCGGCCGCTGGTCGAGGTATTCGAGATCGGGACCCGCCGCGCCGGGCTGTTAGGGGCGGCTCCGGCCACAGGCACTTCAAAGGGTTCTGTCAGCCCTTAGGTCAGTGGCTGACGCGGAACTCGTCCGCCAAAGTTCGTTCGGTGGAACTCTCAGCGTAAGGCGTCCTTGTCCGGAATTTCAGCGTCTATCTTCACGGCAGGGGGCGTCCATCCGCAGACTGTGCGGCTGACCTGGACTGTGCGCTCGTCTATGTCCTTGGCCTTGAAGTTGGTCGAACCGCGCTTGGGGCAAGCCTGCAAGACCGGTCAAGTCCTTCCCGGGCTCATCCGCGCGCTTTCTTGACGACTACTTGGTCCCCCTTCCGAATCCATAGCAACCTCTCCTCACCGTAGGGAGTGGACCTCAGCGTCAAAGCTTGTCGAATGTGTCTGGGGACGGCCGCCGTCCCATTCTTCCTGAGCATAGTCTTCCTCCAATCTGACTGCGGCGTCCCCTTGGTGACAATCACCTTGTCCTCCGCCGGCGTCCACAGCAGCTTGGACCTCTCGCCGGGCTTCGGGTTCAGGCCCAGCGCTTCCATCACCTTCTCAGGTACATTCGTCGTTCCACCCCTGCTCAGAACGGTCTCGCCAAGGAGGAGTTCTCTTGCCAAGCCTGCGGGTTGACTCTCTTGACCGCTCCGTATTATCGATATCTCTTCTCGGATTGGAGCACGAACGGGGGTCTAGTCCGGGCTTGCGAGAGTCCGAAGCGGCGGAGAGCCCTGGGAGTGAACCCACCGAACGAGTCTCGACTGAGAAAGTCAGCCCTCCCGACCAGACGAGGAGTCAACAGAGCCCTCCATCGAAACACTGCTGGCTGCTGGGCGGGTGGGTGCAGCCGCCGGGCCGTCTCTGAGATGCTGCCGCGCGGGGTCCCCGCTAGCCGACGACGAGGAGTTCCTTCGTGAACCTTGTCAGGAGCTCCGGTTTCCTTCCCGTTTTCACCGTGTCTTCGATGCGGATGCCGTACCTCCCCGGGAAGTAGATGCCGGGCTCGTCGGTGATCACGTCGTTGGCGAGGAGCTTCGTCTTGCTCCCCTTGCTGATGGGCGGCATCTCGTGGATGTCGATGCCCACGCCGTGGCCTATGCTGTGGTTGAGGCGCTTCTCCACCCCCCGCCTCCTGAGGACCTTCACGGCCGCCATGTGCACGTCCTCGGCCACGGCGCCGACCTCTATGGCGTCCATGGCTGCCTCCTGGGCCTCGAGGACGATGGCGTAGTGCCTCTTCATCTCGGCGGTGGCCCTCCCAACAGCGAAGGTCCTCGTCTCGTCGGAGTTGTACCCCGCGTACCTGAAGAAGATGTCCGCCACCACGAAGTCCCCCTCCTTGATCTTCCTCGACGTCAGCTCCGAGTGGGGGAGCGCGCCGTTGGGGCCCGACGCCACTATGGTGGGGCTCAGCGCCGAGTCAGAACCCGAGGGCGTGAGCTCGTTGGCCGTGGCCACCTTCATGACCTCGGCGGCCACCTCCCACTCCGTCCTCCCAGGCCGCAGCTCGGTCGTCAGCGCCTCGTAGACCCTGTCGAGGCCCCGGGACGCCCTCCGAATCCTCTCGACCTCGACCTCGTCCTTCGTGCGCCGCGCCTCCAGGAAGAGCTCCGGGCGCCTCTCGAAGCGCTTCGCCCCCTTGAAGAGGGAGTCGCTGTCGACTGCGACCGCCCCCCTCCCGACCTGCTTCACGAACTCCTCCTGCATCAGCTTCCACCCCTTCGCAATGATCACCTCCACCTCGCGGCCCAGCTCCCTGGCCCTGTCCTGCTCCAAGGGCGACGTGACCACCACCGTCCGGTCGGGGTGGACCACGGCAAGGCCTCCCCCCCAGAAGTCGGTGAGGTAGAACAGGTTCGCCCCCGTCAGGGCTGCCACCTTCCTCCCTCCGGCCAGGGAAAGAAGCCTCTTGCGCCTTTCGCCGTAAATCGTCATGTTCACGGCGACTCGAAGCGAGCACTTATATTGCTTCATCGTCGTGTATTGAAGACGGGGCAATTCGAGCGGTGACGTACATCCGCAGGCTTGAGATGAAGGGTTTCAAGTCCTCCGGCCCTCGCACCACCGTCGTCAACTTCGAGAAGGGATTCACGGTCATCACGGGCCCCAACGGAAGCGGAAAGTCGAACATCGCCGACGCCATAATGTTCGCCATAGGCGAGAACTCGCCGAAGGCCCTCAGGGCGGCGAACGGCCGGCTCTCCGGGCTCATCTTCGACCCGAAGAGCGAGGAGGCGGCCGGGGGCGGCAAGCCGACGGCGTGCCGCGTGTCCGTGCAGTTCGACAACGCCGACAGGGCCATACCCATCGACTCCGACCTGGTCACGATCACCAGGGACCTGAGGGACGACGGCGACAACTCCTACTACGTGAACGGCCGCAAGATGACCAGGTCCGCGATGACTGAGATCATCGACCTGGCGGGGCTCTCGCCCGGGGGCCTCAACGTCGTGGCCCAGGGGGCAGCGACCAGGCTGGCGGACCTCACGGCCGAGGAGAAGCGCAGGGTCATCGAGGGGGTGGTTGGCATATCGAAGTTCGACGAGCGCAAGGCCGAGGCCCAGAGGCAGCTGGGCCAGGCCGACCAGAGGCTGGAGGTGGCCATGGCCCGCATCGGCGAGATGCGGAGCACCCTCGAGCTCCTGGACTCCCAGCGCAACGACCTCGTCAGGTCGGAGCTGCTGGAGAAGCAGCTCAACTGGCTGTCCGCTGTCCGGACGTCGCGCCGCGTGGGCGAGCTGAGGGAAAGACTGGCGTCGCTCCGGGCCCAGGAGAGGGAGCTCGCGGGGAGGGTGGAGGAGCTCACCGCCAGGGCGGCGGACTTCGACTCTCGCATCGGCCAGGTCGAGGCGGAGAAGACGCGCTTCATCGTCGACGTGATACAGGGAGGGGGCTCCGGGACGGTCGAGCTCCAGTACCAGCTCGCCGAGGCGAAGAACGAGCTGGAGACCCTGGAGGCGGAGCTGAAGTCGGCCCAGGACAACGTCGCGGCCCTCGAGGGGGAGACGGTGCCCACCCTGAAGGCGACGGTGTCGGCCAAGAGGAAGGAGGCCAACGCGGCCGAGTCCACCGTCAGGCAGCTCACGGCCGAGCTCGCGAAGCTGGACGCGCGCCACGCCGAGTCCGCGGCCAGGCTCAAGGAGTTCTTCAAGGCGGGAGAGGAGCTGAGGTCGACGATCGAGAAGAAGGGGCGCCAGACGGGCCGCGTCCAGGTGAAGCTGGCCGACCTGGGCCAGAAGGTCGGCCAGGCGGACCTCGCCATCAACGCGGCCAACGCGAGCCTGGGCGCCGAGAAGAAGAGGCTGGACGAGCTCAAGCTCAGGGTCGACGGATACTCCGAGGTGCTGGGGGGCCTCGAGGCCAACACCAAGACCCTCTTCGAGCTCTACGATGCCTCGACCAAGGAGCTCGGCGAGATAGACGACGACCTCTCCGGGGGCGAGAAGACGCGCGAGAGGCTCGTCGCCTCCATCGAGGGCGCGTCCAGGATCCTCGAGAAGGCCGCCGCCGAGATGTCGAGGGAGGAGGCCTTCCGCCACATGTCGGAGAGCCTGGCGGGCGAGAGGAGCGGCCAGCTCAAGCTCCAGGAGTTCTGCGACAGCGGGGCCCTTCCGGGCTACGTGGGCCGCCTCGGCCAGCTCGTGAAGTACCAGCAGCAGCACGCCAGGGCGGTCAACGCGGTCGTCGGCAAGTGGATGGGGGCCTTCGTGGTCCAGGACCTCAGGTCCATGATCCAGCTCATCAAGGCGGCGAAGTCCCTGAAGGCGAAGGCGTTCTCGGTCATCCCGCTCAGCGAGATAGAGGGGTCCAAGGCTGTGGACGTGGGGAGGTCGCCGGGGGTCGTCGGGCCCCTGTCGGGCCTGCTGAAGTGCGAGCCCGAGTTCGAGAGCCTCGTGAACTTCCTCGCTGGAGACTCGGTCCTCGCCGAGACCGAGGCCTACGCGTTCACACTCGCCTCCGAGGGGGTGCGGGCCGTGACCCCCACGGGAGAGGTCTTCGAGCCGGGAGGGCGGGCCTTCACCTACGGCTACCAGGAGGTCCTCGTCAACCTGATGGAGGGCCTCGAGAACATCGAGGGCCTCAGCGAGGTGGAGGACGCGGTAGGCGCGCTCAAGGGCGCCATAGAGAGGAGGAGGTCCGAGCTCGAGTCCCTGGAGTCCGGTTCGCGCTCGCTCATGAAGGAGCGGGTCAAGAAGATAGTGTCGGCCACGAGCCTGAAGGCGGAGGCGACGACCATCACCAGGATGGCGAACAGGTACAAGAGCATCTTCCGGAACATGAGCGCCGAGTACCAGCGCCAGGCCGGGGTGGTGGAGAGGCTCGAGGCCAAGCTCAAGCTCAACACGGACAGGAAGGAGTCCCTCCTGAAGGGGGTCGCCTCCCTCCAGAACGTGGTCGCCGAGACCCAGGCCCTGGGCCTGGACGCCATGCTGGCCGAGCTGGACGGGGCCAGCAGGACGCTGTCCGGGGAGATCGACGGCGTGCGCAACAGGATCTCGGACCTCAACCTGTCGCTGTCCAGGGAGAAGAACAACCTGGAGAACGTGCTGCAGAGGGCCCTGGAGGACAACGAGCTCGACCTCGGGCAGGCCCTAGAGGACCTGCAGTCCAACAAGGAGTTCGTGAGGGACGCCCCCAAGCAGATCAGGGAGGTGTCGGAGCGCAAGGCCGACCTCGAGCAGAAGGTCGCCAAGGTCCTGGAGTCGTCGAAGCGCAGCCAGCCGGTCCTGGACGAGTTCGACGCGAAGGTGCGGCGCCTGAAGGAGGAGAGGGACGCCGTGGCGCGCTCGGTCGCCGGGGGCCAGAAGGACCTGTTCTCGATGACGAGCCAGGCGTCCTCGGCCCAGGAGAGGATAGAGGAGGCCCTCGGGAGCCTGAGGATGCTCGGCTACTCGGACGTCCTGGAGCCCTTCGACTCCGCGGACGCCCTCCACTCGGAGCTCGAGGCCGAGTACAGGCAGATCCAGGCGTCCGTGAACCGCGGGGCCGACAGGCAGTACGCCGAGATGCACGTCAACTACAAGAGCCTCTCGGTCCGCCACAACGAGCTCGAGAGGGAGAGGAACTCCATCATCTCGTTCATCGAGAGCGTGGAGTCGGAGAAGAGGAAGGTCTTCATGACCGCCTTCGACAAGGTGAGCGCGGGCTTCAGCTCCATCTTCGAGAGGCTGAGCGGCGGCCAGGCGGTCCTCGAGCTGGAGAACCCCGACGAGGTCTTCAGCGGGGGCCTGATACTCAGGGCGGACTTCGGCAACGGGCTCCGCGAGTCGTCCCAGCACAGCGGAGGCCAGCGCGCAGTGACTGGGGTGGCCATGATACTCGCCATGCAGGCGGTGCAGTCGCACCCCTTCTACCTCTTCGACGAGATCGACGCCGCCCTGGACGCGGTCAACTCCGGGAGCCTGGCCCGCTTCTTCAAGGAGAGGTCGGCCGAGGCCCAGATAATCGCCATCACCCTGAGGGACGTCTTCGTTGCCGAGAGCAGCATCACCTACGGCGTCTACTCGGCGGGGGGCGTCTCGAGGGTGGTCCACTACAAGCCGGCCGAGGTGCCCCGCAACGTCTGAGCCCCTGCGCCTCTCGAGGCCGCCCCTGAACGTGCTCATCGACCCGTCGCTGGCGCGGCGAAAGAGCCCCTGGGAAATCGACATATCGCAGCTCCTGGACCTCTTCCTGAAGGCCATCTCGCGCTCGGACTCCGTGGACATGAGGGCCGCGGGGACAGCGGCGCTCTCTTCGGCCACCATCTACAGGCTGAAGGTCGAGACCCTCTTCCTCTTCGAGAGGCTCAGGGCGAAGGGGAGGCTCGTCGACGGGACCGAGCCGCCGCAGATCATCGTCATGCCGTTCCGCTACGAGGTGTACTCCACCAACGTGGACGAGCTGTTCGACGAGCTCTCGCGAATCCTCCAGGACATCATGGCCGGCGAGCGCGCGGAGGGCTCGGACCAGGCCCTGGTGGCCCTGGCGGAGCTCCCGCCCCCCAACCTCCAGGACTACGTCATCTCGCTCCAGGCCGTCCTCTCCGAGTACCGTGCCATCCTGAACGAGCGGCTCAGGGCCACTGGGAAGGCCATGCTCTCCGAGCTGGTCAGCGGCCTCGACCCCCTGGGCGCCGCCCGCGTCTTCATCCTCATCCTATTCGCGGCCAGCGAGGGGCAGGTGGTCATCGAGCAGGAGGAGGCGGACGTCGACGCGATGGTGGTCTCGGTGGGCCAGCTTGAGTGAGCCCCAGAAGGACACCCCCTCGAAGGAGTCCATGGCGAAGGTGGAGGCGGCCCTCTACGCCGCCGGGAGGCCCCTCGACGCCGCGGAGCTGGCCAAGGTGGCCGGGACGGCCTCCGAGCGCAAGGCGGTCGCCACGGCCCGAGAGCTGGCGAAGGCGGTCAACTCGTCCCTGCAGGCGGTGGAGGTCGTGGAGTTCCCCGGGCCCCGCTTCGCCATGCAGCTGAAGGGGCAGTACATCCAGATAGCGCGCAGGTTCGCCACCCGCCCGCTCCTGTCAAGGGCGGCCCTGAGGACCCTCTCCTACGTGGCCTACTTCCAGCCCCTCTCGGCCAGCGAGCTAGTCCTTCGGAGGAGCTCGGCGGCCTACCAGCACCTCAAGGAGCTGGAGGAGGTGGGCTTCGTCGTGAGCGAGAGGCAGGGGAGGACCAGGGTCTTCAGGACCACGGGGCGCTTTTCTGAGTACTTCGGGCTGAGCGGCGAGGTGGCCCTGATGAAGAGGCAGCTCGAGGGAAGGACGCTCACCCTGAAGTGAGCGGCCGAGCCTCCGGGCACATTACTTCTCCGTATCCACAATAGGCGCCCTGACACTAATTCGGAGAGCGCTATATGCCGCTGCCCTCCACCGACGCCCGAAAATGCAGTTCTCAAAGAACGAATCCTCAACCGAACCATCCAGCAAATCGGGCAGGAAGGCCTATGCGGGTTTGGCAGTCGCCGTCGTTGCGCTGTTCATGTTTTCAGCGATCGCCCCGGCCGCATTCGCCACCCTCCCGCCATACTACCCCTACACAATCTACGCCGGAGGCTCGACCTTCGTCAACCCGGTCATGCAGACCTGGACCACCGCCTTCTCGCTGACGACGGGCGGAGTCGTCTCGATCAGCTACGCGGCCACCGGCAGCGGTGCCGCGACGACGGGTATTGAATCGCAGTCGAACTCATACATGTTCGGAGCCAGCGACGCGCCGCTGACAACGGCCCAGGCCGCGCCATACGTTGCGCACTACGGGCCGCTCCTCCAGATCCCTGAGACCCTCGGAGGCGTTGCCATTTTCTACAACGTGCCTGGCGTCACGAAGTCTCTGAACCTGACCGGCCAGATCATAGGCGAGATCTACCTCGGCGACATCACCATGTGGAACGACCCACAGATCCAGGCGGTCAACCCAGGCTGCCTCTCAGGCAGCTGCGTCCTCCCAGCCCTCTCCATCACAGCGGTCCGCAGGTCCGACGGCAGCGGCACCACCTACGCGCTGACCAACTTCCTCGAGAAGACCAGCGCTGACTGGAACGCGTCGTGGACCGACGGTCGCATGAGCACCTCCGGATGTCCTTGCTACGCGAAGACGGTCCCGTGGTACACCTCAGGCAGCTTCACCACAGTAGGTGAGTCAGGCAGCGGCGGAGTCGCAGGCTACGTCAACGCCAACGCGGGCTCCATCGGGTACGCCGACTCCTACTACGCACTCTCCAACGGGCTGCTGTCCGCGAGCGTGCTGAACCAGCACGGCCAGTACCTCACGCCCACTCTCACCACCATCAACACGGCCGCGGCGGCGGACTACAGCCAGGTCCTAGCCAACCCGACCTACACGATCACCAACGCGCCGGGAGCGGGCTCCTACCCGATCTCGACGTACACCTACATCTTCGTCTGGGCAAACCAGAACCAGTCCACCTTCGCGCAGGGATACGACATCGCCCAGTTCCTCCAGTGGATAGTCACCCAGGGCCAGGCCTTCGGGCCGCTCCTGAACTACCCCAAGCTCCCGTCAGGCATCGTCTCTGTTGACCTGGGCCTGATCGAGCAGATGAACTACAAGGGCGCCGACTTCATCAAGGGAACCACAACGCAGGTCACTTGCAACCCCACCGCCCCGACAGTCACCCCATCGAAGGTGATCGGCGCGCCGGTCGACTGCAAGGTGACGGTGAAGTCCACCGTAAAAGCCCCGACGGGGAACGTGATCCTCACGACATCGCTCGCCGGGTCCTTCTCCAGCTACCTCTGCACCCTCTCACCGGGCGCCTCGGACACAAGCACGTGCTCGAAGTCGTTCACAGGGAGTGCCGTAGGAACCACAACCATCACCGCAGCCTACCAGGGCGACATGACGGGCGGACCGCTGACCTCGCCGGTCGTCGGACCGTCTCACGCGCCGTCGTCCAACGTCACTTCGGTGACAGTCACCCAGAAGACCTCCACCCTCACCATGTCATGCGCTCCTTCAACAACCACACCAGGCACTACCATCAACTGCTTCCCAACGGTCCACGGCTACTATCCGGCCGGAACGGTCACGATCACGCAGAGCGTGTCCGGATTCCTGTCGCTTGTGTCGCCGTCCACCAGCTTCACGTGCACCATCAGCCCAGTCGGCCCTTCGACTACCCAGTCCCAGTGCGAATTCCATCTGAGCGCCTCCACGTCGGGCCACGACACGTTGACCGCAACCTACACGAGTAGCAATACGGACAACAGCGGAAGCTCCGGCACGCACGGAATAACCATCACCTAAGCGACATCGGATGCGGGCTCCAGTCATCGAACTGGGGCCGTCCCCATTTCTGAACCAAACTAGAGCGGGGCTCCCGCCGCGCCCATCAGCAATAGAGTATTGGGCTCACAATACTGGAACTGGATTTCATTCGACGACCGATAAATCTCCCACGCCACCGGCGTCCCATGTTGATGCAGACCCGGACTACCTCGCGCGCCCGTGGCGCCATGCTGCGCCTTGCGCCGGCCGTATTCGTGGTGGCCTTCCTCGCAGCCACGGCAATCTTCGTGAACCCCGCGAGCGCGGCCCAGGCTTCGACCATAGTCGTGGGGAGCCAGCCAGACGGCATCGCCGTCAACCAGGCGACAGGTCGGGTATTCGTGGCCGATTACAACAGCAACAACCTGACGATAATCAACGGAAACACCAACGTCCGATCCGAGAACATCTCGGCGCCCTTTCCAACCGCCCTGGCCTTCGACTCGAAGACAGGCAACCTGTACTCAGTGGACAACGCCGACGACAACGTCTCGGTGATCGGCGGGACCAGCCTCACTTCGGTGGCCAACGTCTCCGTGGGGACCTCCCCAGACGCCGTCGCCGTGGACCCCAAGACCGGGGGCGTCTTCGTGGTCAACAGTGAAGACGACACGGTCTCGGTGATCAACGCCTCGACCAACACAGTAGTCGCGACCATCCCGGTCGGCGACTCCCCCGACGCCGTAGCCGTGAACCCGACCAGCCACATGGTCTACGTCGCGAACAACGGAGACAACAACTTCACGGTGATCAACGGCCTCACCCTGCAGAGGGTGGCCAACGTCTCCGTGGGGAACGGCCCCGACGCCATCGCCGTCAACCCGACAAACGGGGCCATCTACGTGGCCGACAGCTCGGACGGGGTCGTGATGGAGCTCAACGGGACGAGCTACCACCAGATAGCCAACATAACGGTGGGCACCTCGCCCGACGCAGTAGCAGTCGACTCCTTCGACGGGACGGTCTACGTCGCCAACTACCAGTCCAACACGACGTCTGTGATATCCCAGCCGGGCAACGTGGTGACGGCGGTGAATGTCGGGAAGCTCCCCGACGCGGTCGCGGTCGACGTCGCGACCGGGACGGCATACGTGACCAACAACGCCGACAGCACGGTCACCGCCATCCCCGGGACCCCGGGCGTCACGGCGACCTCGACCTCGCACAGCAACACGACCTCGCACCAGACGACCCAGACCTCGGTCCCGACAACAAGCCCAGGGGGCGGCGGCAGCATCCCCGAGTTCCCCCCGCAGTTGGGTGCCGCGTCCGTGGTGACTGTCTTCGTGGTCGCAGCCTACGCCCTGGCGAGGCGCGCGGCCTCCGAGAAGCGCTAGGCGGGACGGCCCCGACGAAAACGTTTAACATCTTGCGGAGAAGGGCGTTCCCAGAAGGCTCAGCTGCTTGAACCGACCTCTCGAGAACCTCACGAAGCGAAAGGCCACCGGAGGGACCTCGCGGGCAGGGAGGGGCAGGAGGGCCTACGAGCGCGACGGGTATCCAATCGAGCCGACCGTCGGCGAGCCGGCGGCGCGGGCCTCGAGGCGCAGGGGGGGCTCGGTGTCCACGGGGCTCGTCTTCGCCGACACGGCCAACGTGTCCGACGCCAAGGGGAAGGCCACGAAGTCCAAGATCCTCAAGGTGAAGAAGAGCCCGGCCAACAGGGACTTCGAGAGGCGCGGGGTCATCACCCTGGGCGCAGTCATCGAGACGGAGGCGGGCGAGGCGGTCGTCACGTCGCGGCCGACCGACGACGGGGTCGTCAACGCCGTCCTGACGAAGTCGAAGTAAAGGACCGCCGGGCGCACCGAGCTCAGGCGCCCTTAGACAGCGCAAACTCGCAGAGGGTGTCCCCCCTGAAGCGGCATGCCGTCTCCTTGCATTCGAGCTGGGACCCGAATATGGTGGACAGGTAGCCGGTGATGTGCCCCCTCATCCAGTCGCACTGGGTCCTCACCTTCCCCCTTGAGGAGCACTCAAAGCAGTCTTCGACCTTGAGGGCATACACACCGTCTGGCCCCTCGGAAAACTGGGCGTTGCCCCATCCCATCGGGCCCCAGACCTTGTACATCCGCCGGGTCTTGGCCCTCGCCAGGCTGGGGCCCATGAGCCTGATCACGCCCTGGGCGTTGGATATGCCAAGCCCCCTTCCCTCCTCGTAGAGCACAGTGCTCCCCCCCGTCCCGAAGACGCTCACCAACCTGTCGAAGGTCGACGAGAGCCCGCTCCTCGTCATTATCGTCCGCGCCAGTCCCCTGTTGTCCTCGAACCCCGAGTGGAAGCCGTCCACGAGCAGTCCTTCATCGCTGTCGGTGACGGTCGCCTCCAGCACGAAGGCAGACTTGCCTAGGAGTCCTTCGAGCGAGGCTCTCTCCTCGTCGGCGGCGAGGGCCTTTGCGAATGCGCTCCACACCGCGTTGTCGGGGTCGACGTCGTAGGTTGTGCTGCTCATGAGGTTCACCCTGTCGCTCAGGAGCCCTAGGACGCTGCTCAGGGCCCCCGGCCTGTTCTTGAGCATCACCACGATGTGGAAGGTCTTTTCATCCGGGTGGTACGAGTAGAGGAACATCCGGGACTTTAGGGGGTCCACAGCAACATTTCGGCCTCGACACTATTAACTCTGGATGGAATTCTCCCTTCATTCGCGTCCATAACCGCAGCGATTTCCCGCTTGGCGTCCGCTCATCAGTAATGGTTCGTGTGATCCATGAGAAACGGTATTAACGCCCGTCCGTTCGGAGCCGGTGCCGTGGCCAGCGCCTGCGAGGAGGGGAGCCGGTGAAGGAGTACGAGAAGTACGTCCTCTGGCTCGACTACTTCAACTCGGAGCTGAAGCGGAGCGAGGGGAGGCGCGTCCCGCTTAACTCGGCCACGAAGGCCCCGACCCTTGCCGAGCTCGGCGAGGCCTGCCGCAGGCTCAACGTTCAGGCAGAGCCCCAGGCCGCCCGCTACCCACAGGCCACGGGCCGCCAGTCAGGATACGTCTCCGTCCCGAAGGCGAAGCCCAAGCACGCCCTCCTCATGAAGATCGCCAAGGAGCTCACCGTGGTGCGGGGAATCGCCATGAGGAAGCAGGCGCAGGGCCCCCAGGGGAAGAAGAAGGGCTAAGGGGCAGCGCCCGGCGACGCCAGGCAGTTGCACGCCGAGGGCCTTCGCTGCTGCTTCCACAGCCTGGTCAGAGGACCCCGCAGACGGGAGGGGCGCAGGCAAAGAGACGAGGGCCAATGGGCCGTCCTGGCTCGAGGCGGGGGAGACCCTGAACGCGTAAATGACGGGGCGGGCTCCTTTCGTCCACCGAATGAGACTTAGAACCGCCGCGCTCTTCATTGTGTTGGTCGTGATTCTGGCGGCCGTGTTTGCGTTCGCCCCAGTGGTCTATTCGCCCATCACCGCCCGTGGTGGGTGTGCCAACTGCACTCAGGGCGTGTCCCTGCCAGCTTACGAGTCCCTCAGCTGCTCGGTCTTCGGGGTGGGATACGCATACGACAAGATGCAAGTGTCGTCAGGGTCTTACCACCTCGGCTGCCCTCCCAAGGACATCGCCCTCAAGTAGCTCCAGCTGCCGTCGACCGACTCCTAGCGCCGCCAGCCTAGGATTTGGCACAACCACTTCTGCGGCGTTCGTCAAGATTCGCGGGAACGTGAAGTGTCTCTTCGCCATGATGGACGACGAGACGCGGTTCAAGATCGCCCAGCAGGTCTCGACCCGCAAGGGGCAGTTCCGATGTGAGGCCGATGTTCAGGTCGGCAGAGCAGAGGGCAGGCAAGATGGAGCGGATGAACGGAAGTCAGAGACAGAGAGAAGGTGATGTAGGGGCTGAGGAGGGATGATTCACCCGTCCTCAGGAGATACCAGATTTACCACAGCTTTTTCAGGCTTCATTGGGGCTGAAAGAGAAGACCCCCGCCGAGGCCGCTTGAATCAAGATAGAGGGGGAAAACCCGCGGGTGACGGTGACTCAGAGCGCGAGGAAGTCGATTCTAGACGGTCACTTAAGCTCCACTCAGGAGTGAATTGACGCTAAGCCGATAAATCTTATATAGACTCAGCCTACCCATAGTTGCGTATATCTCCGCTGGCGACCCACAGAGGACGTCAGTTCTCGCTTATTTAGCGAGGCCGAAATCAGTAGAATGATGGCGACAGCAAACGGAAAAGCAGTAGTCCTGATAGATAATGGCTACTTGGCGAAGTTGCTCAAGAATCAGTTTGGCGAGGCTCGATTCGATTATCTCAAGTTCTCAACTGAAGCGACCCAAGGATATTGGCGGCTGAGAACCTACGTCTACGACTGTATGCCCTACAGGCACAATCCTCCGACATCTGCAGAACAGGCCATGTATGCGGGGAAACAGAAGTTCTTCGACACTCTAAAGAAGCTTCCATCCACGGAGCCCAGGTTTGGTAGGCTTAGGCCACGCAAGGAAGGAGGTTTTGTCCAAAAGGGAGTTGACATATTCTTAGCGGTAGACCTCGTCAAATTGAGTCTCAAAGCCCAGATACAAAAGGCAATTCTCTTGACTGGAGACGCAGACTACGTCCCAGCTGTTCAGGTCGCGAAAGATGAGGGCGTCTCCATTACGCTATACCACGCAATGGGTAACTGGGATTCTGAGGGTGACAAGACTAACGGCTACAGCAATGCTCTATGGGACATCTGCGATGAGAGGAAGGTAATCGACCAAGCCTTAATCAACAGGTGCAGGTATGAGCCTATGATGACGGGCATGAAGTTCTACAGCCCCGACCACAAGTAGTTGCCACAGCATTGTTCCAGTTGCCTGACTGCTGACGCTTAACGTCCCTCCCTAACTGCCGGAGATTATACACAACCACTTCTGCGAAGGTTTAAAGGCAAGAAGACCGGCGACGAGACTTCTTGCTACAAGTGGGAATCTTGCTACACCAGGCCAAGAGCGGCCGGCTGATCGTCAGGCTTTCGCAGGAGGTCCGCCCAGGGGTCGCGGTCCTCGACGACAGGGGCAGAAGGCTCGGCAAGGTCGTCGAGCTAATCGGGCCCGTCAAGGCCCCGTACGCGTCTGTCGCAGTCTCGGGCGACCGGGTGGGCAAGGCCGGCGACCCGGCCTTCGTCGAGCGGTGATCCCCGTGACGCTCTGGAACGCCCGCGGCGACGACACATTCATGACATCGTGCCCCGTCTGCGGGAACAAGCTGATCGGCGACTCTGAAAAGGGGGAGGTGGTCTGCCCCACGTGCGGGTACGTGACCAGCGCCCCGGCCGACCTCGGCCCCGAGTGGAAGGCCATGGACCTCGAGGAGAAGAACAAGCGCGTCCGCGTGGGCGCCCCAACGACCCTTGCGTTCCACGACCTGGGGCTCACCACCGACATCGACAGGTCGATGCGCGACTCCCACGGCAAGTACCTGAACCCCACTATGAGGGCCACGGTCGAGAAGATGCGAAAGTGGCAGAGCAGGGCCAGGACCATCAACAGCGAGGAGAGGGGCCTCTCCAACGTCCTTTCGAAGATCGCCGAGCTCTGCCGCGCGCTCAACCTCCCCAACAACGTGGCGGAGACCGCGGCCCAGATCTACCGGGTCTCGGCGAGAATGAAGGTCGCCAAGAGCAAGTCCATCCAGGGCATGACCGCCGCCACGGTCTACCTCGCGTGCAGGAAGTGCGGGGTCCAGCGGACCCTGAAGGAGGTCGCCCGGGCCGCCGGCATGGAGAAGGGGAGCGTGGCCCGATACTTCAGGCTCGTCCTGAAGGACGTCGAGAAGGAGTACGTCCCTCCTCCGTCGGTCGAGAAGTACATCTCGAAGCTGGTGAACACCGCGAAGATAGACCCGAAGGTCGAGCTCCTCGCCCTCAAGCTGTCCAGGCAGACCTCCGACTCGAAGATCTCGAGCGGAAAGGCCCCCGCCGGCCTGGCCGCCGCCTACGTCTACCTGTCGTCCGTCCTGCTGGGAGTGCACCTCCCGCAGCGCGAGGTCGCCGAGTCCGCGGAGATCACCGAGGTCACCGTGAGGAACAGGTGCAGGGAGATACTGGACAACTTCGTGATACGCCAGGAGTTCGATGCGTCAAGATGACAGTGGCAAAGCACGCGCCGAAGGGGAAGGCCAAGCCGAAGGAGAAGGCGGCGGCCCGCCCATCCCCGAAGAAGGCCGCGGCACCAACGCCCCCGAAGGCGAAGGCCAAGAAGGAGGAGCCGCAGCGCCCGGTGGAGAGGACCGAGGAGGAGCTCGTCGACCTCACCTCGCGGGTCTACAAGCTGGTGGTGGAAAGGGGGAGGGACGGCGTCCTGCAGAGCGAGATCTGGAAGGAGCTCGGCCTCACCAGCAGGGACGGCTCGAGGCTCGCCATAAGGCTCGAGAGGAGGGGCCTCATAGGCCGGGTGAAGGTCCTCGAGGAAGGGCGCTGGACCTACAAGCTCACGCCGCTCAGGTTCCCCACCGACATGGCCTCGATAGAGAAGGTCCCCTGTATGACCTGCGCCTTCGAGTCGAAGTGCGCCCCCGACGGCCAGATCAGCCCCTACGTGTGCCCCTGGATCGGGCCCTGGGTGGTCGAGGAGGCCAGGACTGCCTCGGGCCAGACGGGCGGGGCGCCTCCGGCCCCAATGGTCCGCGGCTGAGGGCGGAGCCGCGTTCACGAAAGGCCCCGAATGCTTCCCGGGGCGGGTCTGGGAAGCCGCGCGCGACCAGCGACCGCGTCGAGAGGACCAGCGGGATGTAGGGGAGCGGTTGAAGGTTCAACGCGGCTGGAAGACCATGTAGACCGCCATCCCAGAGGGAAGCCAGATCTTCCACAACTTCGTGAGGCCGCACATGGCCCTAGACGGACAGACGCCCGCAGTGGCGGCGGGGATAGACCTCAACCTAGAGGGCAACGGATGGATGCAGCTAATCAGGGCGGCAAGCAAGGCGAAGGAGTAGCCATCGTGGCAAACCTGCCGACATCTCCCCGAAAGCAAGATTAGACGCAGGATTCCACCTCCGGCCTATGAACGCGGCAGCATTAGCAATAGGGTTCTTTCTAGTCGGGTTGAGCATGATTCCCCTCTTGTATGGGGTATCGGTAGCGTTCAACGCGGCGGCCTTTGGCTTCACTTACTCTGGCACTCTCTCGTCTACGGTGGGTGGGTACTTGGCATTCGGAGGCGTCCTTCTCGCGTCGGGATTGGCTATCATCGGCGCAGGGATAGCGTTGGACAGCAAAGCGTTGAGTTAGCAACCACGCGACCGCGCGCACAGCCAACGCAACAGCGACAACTGTGGCTGCCCCTACACGGCCAACGCACTAGAACCTCGCGCAGTCCATCCATCCCCTCCTTCCGAACCAGAGGAATGCAAACAAGACCCAACACGGAGGACTTCTAGAGCCCATGCACAGAAGACCCATCAGGACCCGGAGCCGTCCGAGAAAGACTAAATCCCGCGGTGCGCCGCGGAGGGCCATGACCCCGAGGCCCCCAGGTGCCGGCCGGCGGCGGCCCAGGGCGGGGCGACCATGAGGCTGCACGAGGCGAAGCGCGACCTCTACAGGAGGCTCGCGAAGGAGCAGGGGTACAGGAGCCGCGCCGCCTTCAAGCTCATCCAGGCGGTCGAGAAGTACCACTTCATCAAGCCGGGGGACAGGGTCGTGGACTTCGGGGCCGCCCCCGGGGGGTGGATGCAGGTGGCGGCCGGCTTAGTGGGAGACGACGGCCTCGTCGTGGGGGTTGACCTCCACGACGTGAGGGTGAAGGGGCCCAACGTGAAGTCCATCGAGATGGACGTCCACGACCCGGGGGTCGGCCAGAAGGTGAAGGACGCCCTGGGGGGGCTGGCCGCGGACGTCGTCCTCTCCGACCTCGCCCCATCCGTCTCAGGCGTGTGGGAGCTCGACCAGGGGAGGCAGGTCGACCTCACCCTCCGCGTCCTCGAGCTTTCCGGATCCCTGCTCCGCCAGGACGGCGGAGGCTTCTTCAAGCTCTTCGAGGGGGAGAGGTCCCAGGAGGTACGCGACGACTTCAGGCGGCGCTTCGACGTGGTGCGGGTGATCAAGCCCGCCGCGAGCAGGAGCGTGAGCTCCGAGCTGTACTACTACTGCGACGGCTGGAAGCTCCCGGCGGCCTAGGGAGCGGCGGCCCCGACGGGCTCCTTCCCGGAGGCCAGCGCCCTGGCGGCCATCAGCGCCGCCCCCGCCGCCATGAGGACGAGCCCTGCGGAGACCAGGCCGTAGGGTGCCCCTGACGCGTAGCCGGGGCAGGGCCCGCGGGGCGCCGCGGAGCACGCCGACGAGAGGTAGTTCGCAGCGACCGCCCACGCCGCTCCTAGGCCCGCCGCCGCTATCCCCACGACGATGACCACCTCCCCGAGGAACGTTGTGCCGTTCATGCCGGCCGCCCCGCCCCGCCTGTCCCTGCAGCCTCGCGGACCGCTTCCACGACCTCCCCCCTGGCCGCGTCCGTCTTCAGCCCGGTCTTCTCGAACGGCTGCCTCATCGCCCTCCATCCCCGGCTCCTGAGCCTCTCGGCCACGGCGGCGTCGGACACGGACGGTATCCTCAGCTCTGAGCAGACCTCCTCCACGCTGAAGCTCCAGGGCGGGAACCCGTCCACCCCCACCAAGGAGTGCAGGACCTTCGCCGCCTCCGCGAGGCCCAGCCTCTCAGCCGCGGCCAGTGCGCCCTCTAGGTCCCCCCCGTCAGTCACCCCCCCCGCCCACAGGGGCCCCGCGGCCTTGGCCTTCCCGCCACACGTCTCGCACCTCCGCTCGGGCGTGCCTTCGGACCTCACTTCACCGCAGCCGGGGCACCAGACCACGTAGCCCTCATGCGCCCTTGCTTCCTCGGCCTTGGCCGGCCCCACCCCCACCCGGACGTAGACCCGCATGTAGTGCCGGGTGCTGTGGGCCGCCAACGGCCTCACGCCCATGTCGAGGGACGCGGCTTCCCTCCTTATGGCGTTCAGCAGGACCCTGAGGCCGGTCTCGTGGTGGAACCTGTTGTTCAGCGGGGCGGCGCCGTACCTCCTCTCCGCCACCCTGGGGTGGACCCCGCAGAGCACCGCGGTGTCCGTGGCCGTGAACGAGGCGATGCCCCCGTCCCTCGTGGCCCTGAGGGCCCCCTGGACGAACGGCACGGGGGTCCCGAAGGGGTCGACGTCGACGTACTCGAAGCGCTCGTCCCTCCCGTACCTCGAGTAGAGGTAGGAGTTAGCCTCGGCATGCAGGGCCTCGCAGCGGCCCCCCACGCGGTTCAGCCTGGCGTTCCTCGCCGCGAGCCTGACCGCGTCGCCGTTGACGTCGGCCATGAACACCTCCATGCTCCTGCCCACCTCGGTGGCGACCCTCACGCCCCGGGCCCCGACGCCGGCGAGGGCGTCGCAGAACGTGGCGCCGCTTGTCGCCTCCGTGACCGCGACCGAGACCGAGCGGTTGGTCGAGGCGGCGGGGTTGAAGAAGGCAGGCACGGTCGGCGGGACGGGGGCGAGGCTGCCCCGCGGCACGAGGAGCTTCGTCCTCCCCTCCTCAGTCCGGACGAGGTCCAACCTGCCTGCGACCCGGCCTCGCGGTCTGTTAAGGGAATCGCCTTCGCCCTTGGGTGGGCAGGTTCATCTACCTCCGCCCCCGCCCGGGGACCGTGAGTGGAATCTGGCTCCTGACGGGGCCGCCGGGGGTGGGCAAGTCCACGGTGGTCGCCGCCGTGGTCCTCAAGCTCAAGAGCGCCGGGGTGATCGTCGGGGGCTGCTCGACGGCCGAAAGGAAGGCGAAGGGGGCGAGGGTCGGGTTCGAGGTGCTCAACCTCACCGACGGCACGAGGGGGGTGCTCGCGGCGGTGGCCGGGGTCCTGGGGCCCAGGGTGGGCCGCTACCGCGTCAACCTGGCCGACCTCTCGGCGGTCGGCGCGGCCGGCCTGACCAAGGCGGCCGCTTCCTCGGAGCTCATAGTGATAGACGAGCTCGGCCCGATGGAGCTCGTCAGCCCGGAGTTCAGGAAGGCCGTCAGAGCGTGCATCGACTCGGGAAAGACCATCCTGGCTGTGGTCCATGAGCGGTTGGACGACGACCTCCTGCTGGAGATGAAGTCGAGCGCCAGGGAGACGATAGTGGTCACCCCCGAGGGCAGGAACGACGTGCCCGAGGCGCTGGCGAAGGCGCTGCTCGAGGCGGTCGGCGGGCCGAAGGCAAGCTAGGCGCCGTGTATAGCCAAATTCAGGTTTTTGGGAACCGAGTGACCGCTGACAGGAAGGCAGAGAACAGCCTCCGGCCTTTTCTCAAGGAGCTCGGGCCGTCCAGGAGCATCGAAACGTTCCTGCTGAACTACGGGAACGTCAGGACACAATGCGCTTACACCGCACAGCTCTCTGTATTTTCGCTGGTTGATTCGTGAAGAACATCCTAGCGACCCCAAACGAATTGGTGCAAGACAACCTTCGAGCGATGTTCGAATCTCAGCACACAGACGTCGCGGCCAATCTTCTCTGTCATCCTCACTGTTTCATTGCATTGCCCCTTAGGACTTCCTGGCTATGATTCCTCTGAACTCCCTCGTTCGACGGATTCGCTAACTACCACTGAACTCCACTTCGACATTCAAACGTCCTACCCCCGCCAGTTGCTGGCGGGGGTAGGCGAGCATTGATTTGTCGTCCACCCACTCGCCTAGTGACCTCCTAGCAAGAATGGTCATCCTTCATCCACCTTCTCAGGGACACTCTTTGTGATGCATGCACAAGGCATCCACAGCTGAAGACGTTCACGTTGAGCGTCGTCGACAACCCTTTCTTCCCTACCCTCGCCAGTTACTGGCGAGGGTAGGCCTTGCCTTGTAGATACTTTGATACAAGACCCAAGGAAGAAAGAGGGCTAATGTATGGGAGAGATATCGAGCTGCAAGACATCACCAACCAGTTGGACGCTGGCTTCTGGGCACTCGTGACGGGCCCGAAAAGGATCGGAAAAACCTCGATTCTCAAAGTCATATCCAGGGAAAGGGACGGAATATTCATCGACGGGTCCACGTGTCTCACTGTCCAAGACCTCGGCAACAGGATACTGGACGCAGCAAGCACGGGCAGAAAATCGAAGACCACGGTGGATCTAAAACTCCTCAAAATGGAATTCGAGAAGAGCCCACTTAGAACACTGGAGCAATTCCTCCGAAATCTCAAAGAGACGACCATCGCCCTAGACGAAATTCAAAACATCAACGACCCGAACTTCACGAAACTGCTCTCGGTAGCATACAACGAATCAAAGATCAAATTCATGTTCTCTGGGTCGGCGACAGGAATGATCAAGCGACTATCTGGCGACCCGTCAATGCTCGGCCGACCCACTCAGCAAATCGAGATTGAACCATTCAATGCGGACACAAGTGTACGCTTTCTCGAAAGGGGCTTCAAGGCCTGTGCCATCGCCTACAGAGAACGCGAAGTCCATGAGGCGGTTGGCACGTTCGGTGGGATTCCAGGGTGGTTGTCTTACTATGGGGCAAAGAGAAGCGAGCGTTTGGGGCACGAAAGATCCATCAAGGAAGTCGAAGAAAACGCCAAAGCCGTTCTAAATGACGAACTGAAAAACCTCGGTCGGCTTGAATTGGCGATAGTGAAAGCAGTCTCTTCAATTGGACGAGCCTGCACCTGGACAGAACTCAAGGCCCTCAGCAGGGCGTACTATGGGACAGACCCAGATGACAAGAGTCTGAAGAGATCGATAGATTCACTGGTCAACATGAGGCTGATCAGGAAGGAAAGGGCTGAAGGCAGATACGAACTGGTTGACCCCCTCTATCATCTTGCCTGGGCATCCTGATCGGGGTGGTCGTTCCCTGTATCACTCTCGAGGTGCTGGACCACCGCGCTCTGGTGTCCTTATGGACCCAGTGATATGATGTCAATTGCTAACGTCCCCCCGGGACTTGAACCCCTCTTGGGGCGAAGCTCAGAGGCGGAGGCTTCCCTCATGAGTCAGATTCCCCCGAGCCCGAGTTCAGGGGAAGACAGGGAGGGCGACCTGTAGGGTCCTAGCCCTGCTCTTGGCACGTGACCCACAGATCAACCATTTTGTAGCGGCCCGAAAGCAAGTTAACCCACCTCGCAACGCAGGGGCGCCGGGTTGTCCTCCCTCGCTGGCGGCGTCGACGAAGCCGGCCGCGGCTGCATCGTCGGGCCCCTCGTCGTCGCCGGGGTGTCGGCGAGCCGGGCGGGCGTCCGGTCGCTGAAGGAGATGGGCGTCAAGGACTCCAAGCTCCTCTCCCCCCGCAGGAGGGAGGCGCTCTACCCGGAGATACTGAGGGTGTGCGGAAGGCACTCCATGGTGCGAGTCCCCCCCGCCGAGATCGACGCCGCCGTGGGCTCGAGGTCGCGCAAGCTGAACTACCTGGAGGCCGTCTACTTCGCGAAGGTCATCGAGAGGCTCGGCGCGAGGCAGGTGACAGTGGACGCCTGCGACGTCGTCCCCGGGCGGTTCGGGGACGCGATCCGGGCGAAGCTGAAGTCGCGCTGCAAGGTAACGGCGCTCCACAAGGCCGACAGGGACTTCGTCATCGTCTCAGCGGCCTCCGTGGTCGCGAAGGTCGAGAGGGACCGGGCGGTCGAGGAGCTGAGGAGGCGCCACGGGGACTTCGGATCCGGCTACCCGTCGGACCCGAAGACCAGGGCCTACTTCACTCGCCTGCTCCGCGAGGGCGGGGGGCGTCCCGACTGGACGAGGAAGAGCTGGGGCTCCTGGGAGAGGTTCCAGCAGACCCTCCTCACGCCGCCTTGAAGGCGCCCTGGCCCTGCGCCTCGGGCGCGGCCTTGCCTACCTCGTCGCCCAGATGAGGGCATGGTCCTTCTCGAAGGGGGCGAGGTCCAGCGTCTCCCTGACCCTGAACCCGGCCGCCTCGAGCTTCCGCCCCTCCTCCCCGAAGACCGCCTTGGGGTCCTTCAGCACGTCTATGCTCCGCGCCTTCACGACCAGCAGCAGGGTCCCCCCCGGCTTCAGCATGGCGTCGCAGTTCCCGACCGCTATCTCCGTCTGGTCGGGCTGGGCGATGTCGCAGTAGACGAGGTCCACCTTCGTGATGTTGTACTTCGAAGGGTCCCTGGCGTCGGCCACGTAGGGTATGACGTTGCTCCTCTGCCTGGCGACGTTCTCGACGAACTCCCTCGCCACCCTGGGGGCGAACTCCACCCCTATCAGGAGCCCCTTCTCTCCCACGATGTCCGAGACGTGGGAGGGGGTCGTCCCGGTCGAGGTCCCGAGGTAGAGCACCCTGTCCCCCTCCCTCACGACGTCGTCCGGGAGGCCCCTGAGCATCGCGGCTGCGAGCTTGCTCCTGAAGGGGTCCCAGGTCCTGTACTCGACCCCGTCCCTCACCAGCAGCTCTTCGTTGTAGACCCTGTGCCCCCTCGCCAGGTTGGGGGTGAGCAGCACGGTCCTGCCGCGCCTGTCCTCCCTCCTGACCGGGGTCATCGCCGGCGGAACTTCTGGCGCCTGTGGCCGCCGTCCCTCCTCGGGGGGCGGTCCCGCCTCTCGGGCTGCCTCGGCGGGGGCTCCTTGTACTTCTCGCGGATGTTCTCCAGGCGCTTGTCGAGGCCCACCTTGATGGATGCCTCGGCGGTCCCCCTGTAGTAGTCGACCCTGGCGGCTATGGCGATCTTGTTCGCTATGGTTCTCGCGATCTTACCGCGCTGCCACTTCGGCGCCGCGTGGACCGCCTCGTGCTGGAACAGTATGCCGTGCTTCGGGGGCCTGGCCCCGGTCCTCAGCGCCCTGAACAGGGCCTTCTCGGCCCCTAGTATCTGGATGGTGCTCGCCGGGAGCATGGCCAGCCTGTCGAGCCCGCCGGCCTTCGCCATCAGCCTCGCGCCTATGGTGGCCCCGGCGACCTCGCAGACGTTCGGGGCGATCTTCTTCATGGCGCCCTCCACGTACTCGTTGAGCTTCTCCCTCTCCGCAGCTATCTCGACCGCGAGCGCCGACAGCGCCTTCACCCTCGCGAGGTCGCCGTCGCTGATCTCCCCGCCCTTGGACCTTTCTCGGGCCTCGAGGATCGCCTCGACCTTCTTCTCGGTGAACCCCCTCCCCTGGAGCATCTCGGGGGTGAAGCCGTCCCTCCGGCCTGCGGCGACCACCATCCTGCAGAGCGCAACGTTGTCCTGCACCATCTGCGTCAGCTCCGGGAAGTGGAGGCCGTACCACTCGGAGGCCCTGGTAGCCGTGATGTTGAGGAACTTGTCCGCGTCGTCCAAGGCCTGGATCGCCTGGACCAGGTGCAGGTCGGGGCGAGACCCGGCCTTCCTGATTGCCTCCTCCGCTGCGGCAATGGACCGCTGGCGAATGCTCTCGAGAGACGGTTCGCCGCCAGGAGGGCTGGACGCTGCCAAAGAATCTCTGGCTCGCCCGCCCTTCTGTCTGTTAAAGGGTTTTTGGAACCCTCGCTGGGTTCAAGATTGGTTGTTAAGTGCTCACAAGTGGTGAAGGCTCATTGCGCCGGAGTGCGTGAACTGCGGTAAGGTCCTCAGCAAGAGACGGTCGAAGTTCTGTGACCGTAATTGCTACAATGAGGCGTCTAGGAAGAGACTGATCACCAACCCCGGCTGGTACAGGAAAGGACAGCCCTCGCCCAACAGAGGTCACACCCTCGAGTCCTGGGTGGGCATCGAGAGAGCGCACGAAATAAGGGCCCGAATGTCGCTCAACTCGAAGTCTAAGGGTGATTTCCTGAGGAGCCTGAACTTGGACAAGTCATACCTGGAAAAGCGGCGTCGTTCAAGGCGCTTCCACGACCAGGTGGTCTTGGGAATCGTAAGGGGCCTCCGGGACCGAGGGCTGCGGTGCTACGTTCTCTCAGAGTAGGTGAAGGAGGATCGGACGCCCGACGCGATAGTCCACGATGGGCACGAACTGGTCGCACTCGAGGTTGAACAGGTCAAGCGGTGCAAGGCATCTCTAGAAGCGGTCAATGAGAGACTTTCAGAGTCGAATTCCCACTCTCGGTTCTTTGACCGCACCAGAGTGCTATTTGTGGAGGGATCGGATCTCGCGGGTTCAATCTCAAAGGGCACGACTGAGATGCTGGCCAAAGATTAATCTACTATCACGCTACAGCTGAACTCGGAGGTTCGAAACAGAGCAATGCCGACTCACGGGAGTCAGCAGTTCAGCGTCACGCTGACTGCCTCCAGTCACTAAGGCCGGCAAGGTCCGATCTCAGACGCCAAAATTGGAAGGGAAGCCGAAGCCGGGCAAGATCCCCAAGGTAAGGAACAAGCGCACATACGACAAGCGCTTCACCCTCAAGCGCAAGCCAGGCCAGAACTGGATGCGCCGGTGACCGACCAGGACTCCGGGAGGCTGCGGGAGGCCGCCGCCTACATAGCGCGCGAGGTCGAGGGCGGGGGAGCCTCCTCCAGGCACGACCTCGAGAGGCTGAAGAAGCGCGCGGCCCGCATCTACCGCCTGTCGAGATACGTCCCCAACTCCGCCATCCTCTCCCAGCTCGCCCCCGAGACCAGGGAGGCCTTCGACAGGATGCTCCAGGTCCACCCGAGGCGGAGCGCCTCCGGCATAGTGGTCGTGACGGTCTTCTCAGCCCCCTTCTCCTGCCCCCACGGCACGTGCGTCTTCTGCCCCGGGGGGCCACGGGCTGGCACCCCCCAGAGCTACCTCCCCGAGAGCCCGGGGATGAAGACTGCCCTGTCTGTGGGCTTCGACCCCGCGCTCCAGGCGAGGAGGAGCCTCTCGAAGTACGAGGCCAACGGCCACGCCACCGACAAGGTGGAGACGGTCATCGAGGGGGGGACCTTCATCGCGCTCCCGCACGGCTACCAGGAGGCCTTCGTGAAGGGCGTCTACGAGGGCCTGAACGGCGCGCAGTCCGGGACCCTGGAGGAGGCCCAGCTCGCCAACGAGTCGGCGCCGAGCAGGTGCGTCGGCCTCACGCTCGAGTCCAAGCCCGACTGGTGCCGGCCCGAGGACGTGGACCTCATGCTCCGCTTCGGCATAACCAGGCTCGAGATAGGCGTCCAGAGCCTGCGGGACGGGACCCTGGCAAGAAGCAACAGGGGGCACACGGCCGGGGACACAGTCGAGGCCTTCCGGGTCGCCAGGGACGCGGGCCTGAAGCTGACGGCTCACATGATGCCGGGGCTCCCGGGGGCGACCCAGGCCGAGGACCTCGAGGACCTGCGGGCGCTCTTCGGGCGGGAGGACCTCCGCCCGGACATGACCAAGATCTACCCGACGCTCGTGGTCCCAGGCACCGCCCTGGCAAGGGAGCTCGAGGCGGGGCTCTACAGGCCCTATTCCCTCGAGGAGGTGGTGGAGCTCCTCAGCGACATGAAGAGGTTCGTCCCTCCCTGGCACAGGATAATGCGGATACAGCGGGAGATCCCTGCGTCGGAGATCGCGGGGGGCGTGAGGAGCGGCAACCTGCGCCAGCTCGTCCTCGCCAGGGCGGGGGAGAAGGGGTGGGGGTGCCGATGCATCAGGTGCAGGGAGGTCGCCCTCGACGAGCCCGCCGCCATGGAGCGCCCCCTCGAGTACTGCGAGGAGAGGTACGCGGCCTCGGGGGGCCTCGAGGTCTTCGGCTCCTACGAGCACGGGAGGGGGGGCAGGATGGCGGCATTCGTCCGGCTGCGGCTCCCCTCTGACAGGGCCCACCGGCCGGAGATGAGGGGCTCGGCCGTTGTCAGGGAGCTCAGGGTCTACGGGCGCCAGGTCCGGGTGGGGGGGAGGAGGCCCGACGCCTGGCAGCACAGGGGGCTCGGCGCCTCGCTGATGGAGGCGGCGCAGAAGGCGGCACGGGAGGACTTCGGGTCGTCGAGGCTCCTGGTCACCAGCGCCGTCGGCACCAGGGGCTACTACAGGAGGCTCGGCTACGCCCGGCTGGGCCCCTACATGGCCAAGGACCTGCGGTGAGCCGGCTCAGGCCATGCGCCTGTCGATGACGCCGTCTTTCCGCGCCTTCCTCTCGGCCGCGAAGTAGACGAGGAGGCCGGTGCCCATGAAGACGGCGCCGCCGAGGATGCAGACGCCCATGGACCACAGGTAGCTCCCGGTGATCCCCGGGACTATCGCTATCCTCGCCGCGTTGATGTACTGGGTGAACGGGAGGTAGGTCGCGGCCGTGGATAGGACGGCGTAGCGGAGGACCGAGGGGGGGAAGAGGGCGCCCGAGAAGACCATCAGCAGCCCCGCGATGTAGCCAGGCAGCGACCACTCGAACTTGCTCGCGTAGAGGGAGTACGCTCCGAGGTAGTACCCCAGCCCCAGGGCGGCGGGGAAGTCGGCCACCAGGGCGGCGCCCACCATCAGCGCCGTGACCGGGGTCACGTTCAGGGGGATCGTCGCGTGCAGGAAGGACCCGAGCACGTAGTAGGCCGCCGCCAGTGCGGCGATGGACACCGTGGTGGCTATCACGAATGCCGAGACGGTCCTCCCCGCGACGTAGAGGGCCGTCGAGCGCGCCGTCAGGTAGATGTGCGGGAAGACCGCCAGGTTCTTCCCCTCGGCTATGGCCACGGTGGGGACCCAGGCGTAGGCCGCCACCTGGGAGTACAGGGTCGCGCCCACGAGGACGTAGGCGAGCTGGCTCCCGGAGAAGGTCGCCGACGAGGTCCCGCCGACGCCGAACCAGTAGATGATCGCGACGGTCATCGACGCAGCGAAGGGGGAGACCACGCGCAGCACCAGCGCCACCGGCATCGACGTCCAGGCGAGGTCGTGCTGTATCCCCATCCAGGCTGACGCGGACAGCGAGCGGAGGCTCATCCTGAGAGAGGACAGCGGCCCCCTGCCCCTGCCGGGCGCCCCTCCGGGGCCAGGGCCCGCGTCGGTCACCTTATCCTCACCGCTATCGTCCCGTCCTCCCTCCCCTTCTTCTCAAGGGCCGCGAGGGCGAGGTTCGAGATGCCCAGGAAGACGACGGCCATCACCGCCAGGGCCGCGAGGTCAAGCCAGATCGCCCCGAGCCCCTGGGCCTGGAAGAGGGCCCCCCGGAGGGCCTGCATCCCGAGGGTGAGGGGTATCAGCGAAGCCACGGCCTGGATGGCGAAGGGGAAGGGGGAGCCGGCCCCGATGGACGGGAAGTAGAGCCCCGAGAGCATCGAGACGGGGTCCTGGAGGACGTTGTTGATGGACTCGGCCTCCCTGCCGTAGGTCAGGTAGAGCGAGGACAGGGTCATGCCCATGGCGTAGAGGGACGCGAGGGTGAGCCCGAAGGTGAGGCCGACGGCGCCCCACGACGCGTTGACCGCCGGGTGGAACAGGACCCAGCCGAAGGCGACGACCACGGCCGCCGACGGCACCGTGCCTATGATGCCGCCCACCGACATGCCGATCAGTATGGCCGAGAGCGACGCCGGCGAGGTGAGGTAGATCTCGAAGAGCCCCTCCTGCTTGTCCCAGTTGAACTGGCTGGCCATCGACCAGAGGACGTTCCCCCAGAATGAGACCATCACGCCGCCGAGGATGGCGTAGCCGATGTAGTTGGAGGCCCCTATGCTGTAGTAGAGCAGCGAGAGCGCCAGCGACGAGAGGACGGGGAACCCCATGTTCACTATGATCCACAGCTTCTCGCCGAATATGCTCCAGAGCCTCACGAGGGCCCTGGCCTTCATGGTCCTCAGCCACGGCCTAGCTTTCGTCTTGCTCCTCCCTCTCCTTGAAGCCGCGGCCCACGAGCCCGACGAACACCTCCTCGAGGGTGGTCTCCTTGCGCCAGGACGCCACTATCCTGTGGCCCGACTTCGCGACGGCCTCCTCGGACCCCCTGGCTGCGTCGTCGTCCGCGACCACGACCTGGACGGTCGACAGCCCGCGCTCCTCGTCGGTGACGGACGTGAAGCCCTTGACCCCCGGGACCTGCGTCAGCATCTCGAACTCCTTCTCCGGCGGGGAGACCTCCATCACGAGGGCGGGGACCCCCATGGCGCGCTTCAGGTCGACCGGAGACCCTCCGGCGATGATCTTCCCCCTGTCTATGATCGCGACCCTGTCGCAGATTGCGTCCACCTCCGCCATGTTGTGGGTGGCCAGCATTATGGTCCTGTCGTGCTCCCTCGCCTCCTCCTCCAGGAACTCCCGTATGCTCCTGGCGGTCATCACGTCGAGGCCGATGGTGGGCTCGTCCAGGAACACCACCCTCGGCTCGTTGATGAACGCCCTGGCTATGGTCGCCCTCTGCCTGTACCCGGTGGAGAGGGCGTAGAACTTCCGGTCCAGGTACTTCGTCAGGCCGAGCCTCTCAGACAGGGCGGTGATCCTCTCCTCGGCGAGGGAGGGCTCGATGCCGTAGAGCTGAGAGAAGAACCAGAGGTTCCTCTTGGCGCTGATGAAGTCGTAGCCGGCCTTCTCGGCCCCGCTGGCCATGTTGATCACCTGCCTGACCTTCTCGGGCTCGCGGGCGACGTCGAAGCCCATGACCGAGGCTGAGCCTCCGGTGGGGAGGAGCAGCGTGGAGAGGATGCGTATCATGGTGGTCTTCCCTGCCCCGTTGGGCCCGAGGACCCCGAAGATCTCCCCGCGCCTGACGTCGAGGCTGACCCCGTCCAGGGCGACAGCGGGGGGCCCTTTCGTCTTGAACTCCCGCCTCAGCTGGTTGACGACGATTGTCGTGTCGCCCTTCTCTGTCATTTACAGTGTGGCCTCGATTGTCTCATTCGGCGGCCGGGGGGAGAGGGATTAATCCTTTCCGATTCTGGAGGCCCGCTGAGGCCCGGCGGCTCGGCCCTCAGGGTCGCCCCGTCGGGTTCGGGGCGGGGGAGGGCTGCGCTACGCGGCCTTGCCGCAGCTCGGGCAGAACCGGGAGCCCGGCGCAAGCTGCGACCCGCAGGACGCGCAGAACCCGCCGGGGGCGGCCGGCTGAGGGGCCGGCCCCTGGGCCGCGGAGGCGAACGCTCCGGGGGGCGGGGTCGCCGGCCGGTAGGTCATGTACGTGTATGATACCGCCACGTAGGCCCACACGCCTATGGGGATGGTGAGGACGACCTCCGCTGCTCCGCCGAGGACGGGGCTCACGAAGAACGTGAGCGTCTCGACCACGACGACGACCGGCAGGAGCATCACCCCGAACGCTAGGAACATCAAGAATGTGCTCCATTTCCTGGTCCGCCCGAAGGCCTTGCTCGCGCCCATCCCTTCGGCGAAGCCCATTCCGTCCAGCACTACCGAGGGGACCGTGTAGGCGTACCAAGTGGCCAGGATCATGCCCGGGACGACAAGGGCTACGGTCCCGAGGAGAACGAGCAGGCCCACCGCCAGCATGGCGGCGAGGAGGGTCCAGAACCTGCGGTACGACGCGCCGATTGCCTCCATTATCGGCAGCTCGGTCCCGCCCACGGCCGCCCTCACCAGGAGGGGGTAGGCCCCCACGACCAGCACGCCGAACACGAAGCCGACGATCCCGCATGCGAATGCGAGGGCGCGGACCGGCACGTACCCCGAGGCGCTGGCCAGGATCTCTGCGAGGCTCAGGAGAGCCGGGAAGAGGAAGGGGATGAAGAGTGCTGGCCTCGACCGCAGCAGGCCGAGGGACTTCGAGAGCACGTTGCCCACGTCTATGGGTCCCCCGGCAGCGGAGCCGCCGGCGGGCTGCTGCCCGATGGGCCGGCCGCACGCGGGGCATGAGCCGGCTTGGAGCGGGACTTCCCTCCCGCAGCAGGCGCAGGCCGTCAACTGCCCGCGGAAGGTCTGCGACGTCTAATAAGCGTGAGGCCCGGCTGTCCGGGCTCGGATTCACGAGAACCAAGGTCGGGGGGGAGAACAAGTGGCTGGCAGTCAATCAGAACGCCTCGAAGAAAGCCTAAGACAGAGCATATACTTCGAAAGAGGCAGGATGACCTCGAATGGCAAAGTGGTTTCAATTGTCGCAGTGGTTGTCATTGTCGCGGCGCTCACAGGCTACCTGGTAGGCATTGGTCAACGAGTCCCATCGGAAAGGTCCACGGTCACGTCAACATCCACGTCAACGGTGACTCGAACAGTCCTGACACACGAATGGCTCTTCGGACTCTCTTTCAATCAGACGGCCAAATGCCCCAATCTGGGGTTCATCGCCCCTTGGTCGGTCACTCTCTCCGACGGGACTTCGATAACCGAGCCCCCTAACGGGAATTTCTCCGAGTGCTGTTCTGCTTCTCCAGAGAATCCCTCATCCATTACGTTCTATGTTCCAAGCGGAGTCTATTCGTTTCAAATCAAGCCGAATCTCCTGTTCTCGACCAACGCATCCGTGACCGTCAGTAACAAAGACGTGGAGGTCGCAGTATTTCAGACACTATTCAGTTGCGGTTCTACCACGGCGCCTCAAAGCTGAATGTGCCGTAATCCGCCTGACCAGAGTTAACAGGGGGCTTTGCCAGACGATTGGTTACCAGAGCCCAGGCGAGCCCGGCAACCCTTAAGTCCGCAGGGGCGCCCTCCCGGCACATGGCCGACCTCACGGGCTACAAGGGCAGGGCCCTCGAGTTCCTGACCAAGGCGCGGGCGGAGGTGGGGGACGTCCTGGAGGCGAAGACCGAGTGGGGCGCGGTCACAGGGACCCTGGTCCCGCGGTACGAGCACGCCGACGACGGCCACGTCATACTCAAGTTGAAGTCCGGGTACAACGTCGGGCTCGCGGTCTCGAAGCTCAGGTCGGCGACCGTGAAGGCGAAGGGCGAGAAGCCGAGCTTCGCCCCCCCGGAGAGGCCGGGGCCGAGGCCGGGGCTCCCGAAGGTCCTGATAGTCGGCACAGGCGGGACCATAGCCAGCAGGGTGGACTACAGGACCGGGGCTGTGAGGCCGGCCATATCGGCCGGGGAGCTCCACTCCCTCATCCCGGAGCTGTCGGACATAGCCAACGTCGAGCCCGAGATCATGTTCAACGTCTTCAGCGAGAACATCGAGGCCTCGCATTGGGCCAAGCTCGCGGCGCGCGCAGCCAAGGCGGCAGGCGAGGGTTACGCCGGCGTGGTCGTGACCCACGGGACCGACACGCTGGGCTACACGGCAGCCGCCCTCAGCTTCGCCCTCCAGGGGGTGCCGATCCCCGTAGTGCTCGTTGGGGCCCAGCGCTCGTCCGACAGGCCGTCCTCTGACGCGACCCAGAACCTGATCGGAGCGGTGTCGGTGGCCGCCGGGGCGCCCTTCTCCGGCGTCTACGTCGCAATGCACCTTGGCGAAAGCGACGACGCCGTCGCAGTTCACAGGGGGACGAGGGTCAGGAAGAACCACACCAGCAGGCGGGACGCATTCGAGTCAGTCGACGCCCCACTGGCCGCGGTGTGGCGCCCCGAGGGCATAGAAGCTGTGGCTCCCGGCCTCCCGAAGAGGGGCGACAGGTCAGGCTTCAAGCCCGCCCCGAGATTCGACAGGAGGGTGGCCCTGCTGAAGTACTACCCCTCAATGCCAGGGAGCCTGTTCGCGGCCGCCGCCAAGGGGATGCGGGCTGTTGTGATTGAGGGGACCGGCCTGGGCCACGTGGGCTCCAGGGACCTGGCAGCCATCAGGGCATTCGTGAAGGCGGGAGGGCTCGCCTGCATGACCTCCCAGTGCGGCCGGGGGCGCGTCGACATGAACGTGTACGACACGGGGAGGGACCTGACGCGGGCCGGGGTCGTCCCCCTGGAGGACATGCTCCCCGAGACCGCCCTTGCGAAGGCGATGTGGGTCCTCGGCAACTCGGCCACCGCCGCCGAGGCCCGGGCGAGGATGGTCGAGAACCTGGCCGGAGAGATGACGGCGCGCAGGTTTCCGGGATGAGCGCGCACCTGAAGGGCCCGAACGACGCAGGGGTCCTGGTCGGCCTGGAGATTCACCAGCAGCTGGCGTCGTCTCGGAAGCTCTTCTGCCAGTGCCCGATCACGAAGTCAGAGGAGCTCCCCCTGTCCTTCGAGAGGAGGCTGAGGCCCGCCCAGAGCGAGACAGGCAGGCTTGACCCTGCGGCGGTCTTCGAGTTCAGCAGGGGGCGGTCCAACGTCTACCTCTGGAGCCCCGAGTCCTCCTGCCTCGTGGAGGCAGACGAAGAGCCCCCGCTCCCGCTCGGCGACGAAGCCCTCGAGATAGCCCTGCAGGTCGCCCTTCTCCTCCACTCCAACGTTGTGGACGAGGTCCACGTGATGCGCAAGATCGTCATAGACGGCTCGAACACCACGGGCTTCCAGAGGACGGCCGTGGTGGGGCTCGGGGGCTACCTGGAGGTCGACGGCGAGAAGGTGGGGGTCCAGTCGGTCACACTTGAGGAGGACGCCGCGAGGATAATGGGGGACGACGACAGGTCCCGACGCTTCGCCCTGGACAGGCAGGGGGTCCCCCTGGTGGAGGTAGCCCTCGACCCGGTCGCTGGAGGCCCAGCCGGCGCCGGGAAGGTGGCCCTCGCCCTCGGCCGTGCGCTCAGGTCCACGGGCAGGGTCGCCAGGGGCCTGGGGACCATCCGCCAGGACCTCAACGTGTCAGTGAAGGGGGGGAAGGTCGTGGAGGTCAAGGGGGTGCAGAAGCTCAACCTGCTGCCGAAGGTCGTCGCCTACGAGGTGGAGAGGCAGGAGGCGCTTCAGGCCGTGGCGTCAAGGCTGAAGGAGGCGCACACGGATTCGGTGCGGTGCTGGTCCTTCGACGCCGGCGACGCGCTCAGGGAGACTGGCTCCAGGGTCGTCAAGGGCGCCTTGGACGCCGGCGGGGTGGTGGCCTGCGTCGTCGCCCCCGGGCTCCGCGGCCTCCTCGGATGGGAGCCCTCGCCCGGCTTCAGGCTGGGGAAGGAGGTCGCCGAGGTTGCAAGGGCCAACGGCCTCGGAGGGGTGATCCACTCGGACGAGTTCGCGAAGCGGGGGATATCGGCCGGAGAGGAGGAGGCCCTGCGCAGGGCGTCCCGCGCCGGGGCGGACGCCGCCCTGGTCCTCGTGGCGGGACCGGGGCCCAAGGTCGCCAAGGCGGCACCGCTGATCGCTGCCCGTCTGGAGCAGGCCCCTGAGGGGGTCCCGGCGGAGACCAGGTCCGCGACGGACGAAGGCGAGTCGCGCTTCATGAGGCCGAGGCCGGGGGCCCAGAGAATGTATCCGGAGACCGACGTGCCCGAGGTGGTGATCCGCGCGCCCAGGCTCGCCGCGCTCTCGAAGACGGTCCCGGAGCGGTGGGAGGACGCCGTCGACGGATACGTGAAGAAGTACGGGCTCAGCCAGGACCTCGCCGTCAAGCTCCTGGACTCGGACCTCGTCGAAGCCTTCGAGAGGCTCGCCGGTCGCCTAAGGCTGGAGCCCTCGCTGGTCGCCTCGACCCTCGTCGACCTCCCGGCGAGGCTGGCGAGGGAGGGCATCCCGGAGGAGGCCCTGGACATCGCCGCCCTCGAGGGGGTGCTGGAAGCCATCGAGTCGGGGTCGGTCGCAAAGGAGGCGGCTCCGGACATATTGAGGCGCATCGGCAGGGGGGAGGCCAGGTCGGTGCCAGAGGCGGTCACGAAGCTGGGGCTGGGTTACATGGACGAGGCGCAGCTTTCAGAGGTGATCGACTCGGTCCTGACGCGCAACGAGGCCGTGATACGCGAGAAGGGGGAGCGTGCCTTCTCTCCCCTGATGGGAGAGGTGATGACGTTGGCCAGAGGGAGGGCCGACGGCGCGCTGGTCAGCAGGCTGCTGAAGGAGAGGCTCGCATCGGCTGCTGGGGAGAAGGGGAGCAAGCCGTCCGGACCGACCCGCGGACATGACTAAAGGATAAACGTTGGATTGTAGGGGATGAGGCCCGTGGAGCCGATGCGTGGCAGACTGACTCTGCTTATCCCCGTTGTGCTTCTCCTCTTCCTCGCCGCTGCTCTTTTCTTCGTTCCGGCCGGGCACGCCTACACCGTCACGAGTACGACCTCCGGGACGACGTCGCTCGCCACGACCACACTTACAACGAACACGGTGACGACCACGACCTCCACCACCTCGGGCACCTCTACCATCACGACGACGACGTCGACCACCTCGGGGACCACCACCTACGGAGTGACGACCACCACCACCTCCGGGACGGTGACCATCTCGCCGCTGACGACCACCTCCACCTCAGGGACGACGACCATCTCACCGATCACAACGACGTCGTCCTCTGGCACCACCACGATCGTGCTCACGCTCGCTACGACGACGACAGTGTCTTCAGGGACAACCACGGCCATCGTCTCCACAGTGACAACGTCCGGCACGACCACGCAGGCGCCCTTTACCACCACTTCTTCTTCTGGGACCAGCACCGTCATCCCGCTCACTACGACGACGACTTCAGGGACCACCACCGCCACCTCGCTCACCACCACCAGCTCCGGCACTACGACGGTCATGCTTACAGCGCCCACCGCGACGACCACGACCTCCGGCACCACCGTCGTCACGACCTGCTCGACCACCACCTCGGGCACGTCTACCGTCACGACTACGACGTCGACCACTTCGGGGACCACGACCGTCCTGACGACCACGAGCACAACATCCATGACCACCACCTTCCCGACCACGACGAGCACGACTTCCGGGACCACGACGCTCCTGACGACCACCCTCACCACGAGCACGGTGACGACCACGACAACCACTTCCGAGACCGGGACGACCACCATCGTCGGTCCGACCGTCGGCGTCGCGCCTACCGGGCCTCTGGCCTACGACGTGGGGCAGGCGGCGCCTGCGCTGTCGGCGACGATCAACTACTCCGGGCCGAGCACCACCCCAGTCGAGTGGTACAGCTCGGGGACCCCGTCGTGCTCCGGTTCGTCGACTGACACCGGGACCTCGGGGCTTGCATTCTACCCAAGCACCGCCGCTGCAGGCACGACCTACTACTGCGCCGTGGTCTTCGACGACGGCGTAGCCGGGTATGCCTCCGCTTCGAACGCGGTCAATGTCACAGTCTACGCCGACCCGACGGCCGATGTGACGCCGACCGGGCCCCTGGCCTATGACGCGGGACAGACGGCGTCGACACTGACAGCCGCGATCAACGACTCCTACGCGGGGCCGGGCACTGTCTCTTTCGAGTGGTACGACTCTGCCGTGGCATCATGCTCTGCCTCGTCTACGGACACCGGCGTTCCGGGCACGTCGTTCACTCCGAACGTGGCGGTGGTCGGGACGACCTACTACTGCGCCGTGGTCTTCGACAGCGGCCTGCCGGGATACGCGTCCGCCTCGAACGCCGTGGAGGTCGCCGTCTACCCGGTACTTGCGGCCGGGCCGATCACGCCTCCGGCTGCGGCCATCGACAGGGGCCAGTCCGTCACCTTGACGGCCGACCCGTCGGGCGGCAGCGGCTCCTACTCATTCCAGTGGTACGCAGACGCCGGCTGCGTCGTCCCCCTCTCCAGGGCCACCTCCAGGACGTACAACGCCTCATCCCCCTCGGCGGCGGGCTACTCCTACCGGGTCAGCGACTCGACGTCCGCGAGCGCCTGCGTCGGCTCGGCAGCGGCGGTATCCGTCAACCCCCCCCTCTACATCACGACCTTCTCGGCGGTCTTCCAACCATCGCCACCGGCCGGCGTGATCCTGACGGTCGAGGCCTCGGGGGGGACCCCGCCTTACTACTACCAGTGGTACGCCGGACCCGCATGCGCAGGCAGCGGCGCGATATCCGGGGCGACATCCCAGACCTACCTGGCCTCGCCGCTCTCGACGACCGCGTACTCGGTCAGCGTGACCGACAGCAGCCAAGGGATGCCCGCGGCTAGCAGCTGCATGGGAGCCGCCGTCAACCTCGGCACTGCCATCGTCCTCTCTCCATCGACCATGGATGCCGGCCAGTCCGCGACGTTCACGGTAACAGTGAGCTGGGCCGGCGGGACGTCTCCCTACTCCGTCACCCTCTTCAGCGGAAGCAGCCGCAGCTGCCCCTCCGATACTGCCGTCGTCGGGTCCAACGCCGATGTGGCAGGCCTGTCGACTACCTTCTCCGTGCCCGCCCCCGCGTCCACGACCCGCTACTGCGCAGCGATAACGGACAGCGAGGCCCCCCCATCGACCACGACGACGTCTACGGCAGCCTTCACCGTCAAGCCTCCCTTGACGGCCACCGTGGCACTCAACCCGTCCATAGACAGCGGACAGTCAGTCACTCTGAAGGCAGCGGCCTCTCAGGGGACCTCGCCGTATCACTACCAGTGGTACACGGGGTCGTCGTGCGGGGTCGCGTTGCCGGGCGCCACCTCCAACTCCTACACGACGGGCGTCCTGGCATCCAGCGCCATCTACTCGGTCAACGTGACGGACAGCAGCCATGGGTCCCCTCCAGACAGCGTGTGCGCCAGCGCCACTGTCACGGTCGCCCTCCCACTCGCCGTGACCGTCTCGCCCAGCGCCCTGACCATAGACGGCGCCCAGTCCGTCGTCCTGGAGGCGATTCCTACGCAGGGGACTGCGCCCTATCACTACCAGTGGTTCGCTGGGTCCTCCTGCTCCAAGGACCCGATATCCGGCGCCAGGTCATCGTCCTACACGGCATCGCCGAGGTCCACGGCCACCTACTCGGTCAAGGTGACTGACAGCGGCAGCGGGGCGCCTGCGGCCGTGCTCTGCGCCTCGTCAACGATCACGTTCAACCCCGCTACGACGCTGACCATCTCCTGCTCCCTGGACTCGGTACCCGTGGGCTCAGCGACCACATGCAGAGTCACGGTCGCCGGGTCCACTCCGCTGGGGCCCTCGGGTTACGTCTACTTCTACAGCAACAGCACGGGAACGTTCTCGGCCGCGTCGTGCCAACTCGTGAGGCACGCGACCTTCAGCACATGTGCGAGGGGTTTCAGGCCCGGCGCCGCGGGGGTCACCGCAGACATCACGGCGAGGTACACCGGGGACGCCTCACACACATCTTCAAGCGGCGACTTCCACATGGCCGTGACCCTGAAAGCATCCACCATCACGGTCTCCTGCACGCCGACCTCCGCGAGGGCCGGCTCAACGACGGTAAAGTGCACAGCAGTGGTGGTCGGCTACCTGCCAACGGGGGTGGTGACCTGGTCTCAGAGCGGACCGGGCACTGTCTCCTTCAGTTCGGCGACCTGCACTCTCGCGAGTCTGAGGAACCCCGACGGAGCGATCTGTTCGGTGACGCTTACAGGGACGACGGCTGGCAAGGTCACCTTGCGGGCGACGTATGGCGGGGACCCAAACAATCAGGGCAGCGCCCGAACGGCCAGTCTGAAGATCACTTCGTGACCCGCGTCAAGTCGCGCAGCTTCGAAGGTGCGCAGCGGCATCCGGCTCCATCACCGCCCGACTCGGCCAGGGCTCGCCGGCGACCTCCCCCATGGCGGCAGACGACGGCCCGTCGATCTGGCAATGTCGTCCTTAGCTCCTTGGACGCCTACTTCGATTCGCCGTACTCCCTCGACGTCGGAGGTCTCGGCGGCACCACTGCGCCACCAGTCGGCTAGGCCAGCGGCGCCGGCGTCAGGAGCGCCATGGCTGCCACGGTCTCCGACGCATGGGCGGCGAAGGCATGAGCGGCGGCCGCCTAGGCGCCGGCTGAGGAAGACCGCCGGCCGAGCCGGGCGCAACCGGCGCCGAGGCGATGCTCCACGCGTCATCGGGTCGAGTAGTAGAGCACCAGGACCATGAGGAGCATAGCCGCGGCGATGAGCTCGGAGGCGTACAGCGTGAAGGCGGAGGCCACCGCCGCGCCCACGATGACGAGGGCGGCCAGGGCGGCGTACGCGGAGAGCCTCCGCGCATGGGCCTTGGACAGACCCGAGGCCAGGGCACTCGCTTCGGAATCGACCCCTGTCGGGGCCTCCAGTGCGCCGGACATCTCGTATTCGAAGGTAATCCTCTCGCAGAGGACTATCACGAGGAGGCCAGACCCAAGACAGCTCCATGCCAGGGGGACGACATCGGCCAGGGCCAGGGCGAAGGCAGGGTAGAGGAGCAGCCCCGCCAGCAGGGTCGGAAGGACCCTCCGCCAGACGAAACCCACCAGAAGGAGGGCGACTCCCACTCCCACCAGTGTCGCAACCAGAGAGTCCCGCAGGACGGCGACCGCGGCCGCAGCGGCCACCAGCAGCACCATCTCCAGGGGCTTCGCGCTCATCGGTGAGGCCTCCTCCCCGCCTCGACGAAACCTCCTCCGGCCGTCCAGACGAAGACGTCAGAGTACTCGCGAAGTCCCGCCTTGAACGCCTCCCTTTCGGCCCTTGCGAACCTCATGCCGAACTGGACCTCCCTCGGCTTCATGACCTTGAGGTCTGCAAGTGCCCGCCCCTCCCCGGAGAGGGCGTCCACGAAGACGGAGTTGCAGACGAATCCCTTGTCTGAGAGCGAAGAGACTGACTCCAGTAGCTCGACCGTCGGCCACGCGAAGACGAAAAAGAGGGTGCCCTTGCGCATGGTGTATTGCTTCCTGAAGAAGATCTCGAGGAACTGCTCCGTGTGCTTCATGCTCCAGATGTCCCCCTCGGAAGAGTCCACGAGCATCTCGACCATGGCCTTCAGCTGCTTCGAGCCGAACCCGGGCTTCACTTTGTCGAGGGAGTTCCCCATGACGAGCATCCCCACTCTGTTGCCCGCGGCGACGAGGGAGCAGGCGAGCTCATAGGCCGAGGTGACCACTTCTCCTCGACCGTTCCACTCGCCTACCCTCGGGAGGCTCACGGCCGAGAGGTCGACTATCACCACGCAGTCCAGTCCGCGTTCGACGCGCCACTCGTTGACGAGCATCTTGCCGCTCCTGGCGCTCGCCTTCCAGTTCACGTCCTTCAGGGGGTCCCCCGAGACGTATCCCCGCATGTCCATGAAGTCGAGGCGGCCGCCTCTGTACCTCGACGGCGTGACGCCAGCCCATCCGAAGGCCCTGGCAGGGCCGGTCTGCACGGCCTTGACGAGGCGCCTCGGGTAGACGCGGACAGTGAGGTCTGCCGGCAAGACGTGGGCCTGCTCCGCCAAGCCGAACATCGACCGCAGCCGCAGGTGGCATGGCCCGAACGTGTATGCCCCAGGCTCGCTGAACTGGACCTCGTACCTGAGCGTCGCCTTGCCGTCTTTCGGGATCCCGCAGAAGAGCGAGGTCGACCCTTTGACCATGGCAGCCCTGATGGATTGGACCTCGCGGGTCCGCCTCGCCATCGCCAGCACAGGTGGGGTGTCGCGGAGGAAGGCCCTGTCGATGCTGGGGCCGTGGTTCTCCAGCGTGACCTCGACCAGCACGGGCACCCCCATCAGGGGGTTCGTGTCCGAGACGCGCCTCGAGATGGACACGCTGGGCATCTGCTGCGGCGGGAGGGGCACCCTCCGGTCGACGGCCAGGAGCAAAAGCACCAGGACCGAGGCCATGCCGAAGTCAGCCACCGAAGCGGGCGCGAAGACCACGGTCACCCAGAGCCCGGCAAGGATGACGACTATGGCCAGGAGGAGCTTAGCGTTCAGGCTCGCTTACCTTGGGCACGGGCGTCTCTGCAAGCACCTTCTCCACGATGGTCTCCTGGCGAAGGCCCTTCATCGCGTAATCGGTGTTGAGAACGAGCCTGTGCGCCAGGGCAGGGGCCGCGAGCGCCTTCACGTCGTCGGGGGTGACGTAGTCCCTTCCGAGGCAGGCCGCCCTGGCTCTGCACAGCCTGAAGAGCTGGATGGACCCGCGGGGGCTCACGCCCACTTCGACCCCAGGGATCGATCGCGTCTTCGATGCGATCCTCACGACGTAGGTCTTCAGGTCCTCGTCTACGTAGACGCTCTCAAGCTCGGACTGGAGGGCCACCAGCTCCTCGGGTCCCGATACCCGCACGACGGCCTTCAGCTCTTCCGTCGGCGACTTCCTGAGGCCGAGGATCTCGACCTCTTCGTCGTGGCCGGGGTAGCCCATCCTCAGCCTCACCGAGAACCTGTCCATCTGAGCCTCGGGGAGGGGGTAGGTCCCCTCGTATTCGATGGGGTTCTGCGTTGCGAAGACGACGAAAGGCTCGGGGAGCGGGAACGTCTGGTTCTCGGCGGTGACCTGGCGCTCCTGCATGGCCTCGAGGAGGGCGGATTGCGTCTTGGGCGGGGAGCGGTTGATCTCGTCGGCAAGCAGGATCTGGGTGAACACCGGGCCCTTCAGGAAGCGGAACCCCTTCGGCGGGTCGAGCACGTATGTCCCGGTGATGTCGGCGGGGAGCATGTCGGCGGTGCACTGGATGCGCTTGAACTCGCAGCCGATTGCCTTGGCCACCGCCTTCGCTAGGGTGGTCTTGCCCAGGCCAGGGAAGTCCTCGAAGAGAATGTGCCCTCCCACCAGGAGGTCGTAGGTCACTAGTTCGATTACGTCGCGCTTCCCCACTATCGTCTTGGACACCGACTCGACCACCTGGTCGCGGAACTTCACGATGGCCGACGCGTTCATGTTGCCGAGGCCGTCCAAGGGTGCGCAGATAAAGCGTTTGGGCGCTCAGGGCCGGTGCCCGGTGGGTTCGCCTCTCTCTCCCCCCTAGGGCGAGGCCTTCTGAGTCAGAGGGGCCTCCCAGATGACCGCCTCCAATCCGTCGTCGGTAATCGTCCGCCAGCCTTGGTGGCTGAGGAGGGCGCGCTCGAATGGGCTGTCAGACTGTCTCGCGAAGTAGGCGGTGGACATGCTCTTCGAGACAATGACGTAGTGCGCTATCCTGCTCCTTCGCAGCCCGGGCGCCTGGTCGCGCTCTGGCGCAGCGTCCTTGTGACGAAGCATCATGTAGTTCCTGTTCCCCTGGCTCTGCCCAATCATGTAGTACAGCATGGTGGTCGCGGTCTCCAGGTCCCCAATGGCCGGCGGCCCCAGCGCGGCGAAGTACCCCACTGCGCACGCAGCAAGCGCCAGAGCGAAGGCGTCCGTCAGCCAGAAGGGCCCGATCTCCACCGCGTATGCGAGCGCCCCGACCACGGCCAGCGCCCCGAAGGTGTACGACCTAGGGAATCTCACCGGCCCTCCTCCTTATCGCGTCGGCGAACACGCCCATGAGCGCGGATGCCTCCTTCGCGTCGGGCTCCGAGAGCTCTTCGCCGTACCTCGACCTGTTGACGGCTGACGCGAACCTGGCGGCCTCCGATCCGTCCACCTCGAAGTGGGCGGAGACCCTCCCTATGTACTCCTGCGGCGTCTCCGCGTCCTCGTCCCTCAGCCCCACCTTCACGCACGCCCTGCGCATGAGGAGGTAGTACTTGAGCAGCGCCGCGTTCCGCAGCCTGTAGGACCAGGTCTCCTCGAGGTACCTCCTCTGCTCCTCCATCTCCTCCAGCGTCGCGTTCAAGTCGTGGACGCTCACGTCGGTGCCCCTCCTGAGGATCAGCAACGACGCGCCGATGAGGCAGACAGCCCCGGCTGACGCCAGGAGCCAGACCGGCAGGCCGGCTACTGCCACGGCGAAGGGCGTGATGCCAGGCAGGTTGGGGAGCGGGGGGAGCTTGGGGAGCGGGGGCATCTTGGGTCCTCCGCTAGACGAATTGCTGGTCTGCGTGGTCGTCGTGGTCCCTTGGCTCCCGTTGGGCAGGCTCGAGGGAGCACCGAGCGCCCTGAAGAGGCTGGCGAAGGGGAACCCCGCGTAGTTGAACCCAGCCACGTTCCCTGACTCGGCGGCGCCTGCGACCATGACCAGCAGCAGGCACACGCAGGCGAGCTGGACGACCCCCTTGGGTCTGACCATGGGCTGGAGGCGGGCGCCCAGGGCCTATATTGTTATTCACCACGTCCTGCACCGCCCGAGGGGGCTCTCCGCCGGCGAGCGATGTGCACCCTCCGACCGCTAAGCTGAAAAGGGGGCCGAGACGGCGCATCCCAAGGCGAATGAGCGTGCAGGGGAGCGAGTCGCCCGCCATCGTGAAGGTCGAGAATCTCGTGAAGACCTTCGACGGGAAGACCAGAGCCGTCGATGGTGCGAGCTTCGAAGTGAGGGAGGGGGAGATCTTCGGGTTCCTCGGGCCCAACGGCGCAGGCAAGAGCACGACCATCAACATCCTGACGACGCTGCTGCCTGCGAGCTCAGGGAAGGCAGAGGTCTGCGGCTTCGACATCCACAAGCACCCCAACGAGGTGCGGAGGAGCGTCGGCGTCGTCCCCCAGGACTACACCGCGGACGAGGACATGACCGGTCTCGAGAACATCCTGCTCTGCGGCGATCTCTACGGCATCCCGAGGAGCGACTCCCGGCGCCACGCTGGGGAGCTGCTGGAGCTGGTCGAGCTTCAGGACGCCGCCCCGAGGAAGGTCAGCACCTTCTCGGGCGGGATGAGGAGGAGGCTCGAGCTCGCCTGCGGGCTCATCAACTACCCCAAGCTCCTCTTCCTGGACGAGCCCACCCTGGGGCTGGACGTCCAGACGCGGGCGGCGGTCTGGAAGTACATCAGGCAGCTCAAGAGCGACTACCGCATGACTCTCTTCGTGACGACCCACTACCTCGAGGAGGCGGACTCGCTGTGCGACAGGATCGCGATAATCGACCACGGCCAGATAGTCAAGATCGGCACCCCGGACGAGCTGAAGGCCGTCGTCGGCGGTGACGTGATAGTCGTGGGCATGAAGGAGTCCGAGCCGGACATCTCGGCCGACATCGCCGCGCTGGAGCGCGTAAAGGGGGTGACCAAGACCGGGGCCGAGTACAGGATCAAGGCCGAGGAGGGGGAGGAGGTGTCCCCACGAATCATCGACCTGGTCAGGTCGAAGGGGTTCCACGTGGCGAGGATATCCCTGACCAAGCCCACTCTGGACGAGGCCTACCTGGAGCTCACGGGCAGGACGCTGCGGGAGGAGGAGAGCAACAGGTGGGCCATGGCGAGCCAGCGTCGCACGATGAGGATGTCGAGGTCGTAGCGGGGGAGAGCATGTCGCAGGACACCAAGAACGGGGCCGGCTCCTCGGGAGCGCGAGACGCCATGCCTGCACCCAAGGCGGACACAAGTCCGCTGCACGGGCTCTGGGCCCTCACAAAGAGGGACCTGCAGAAGTGGTACACCAACCCCTACCAGCTCATCATTTCGCTCATACAGCCGGTGATCTGGATGGGGCTATTCGGGAAGGCCATCAACTTCAGCTCCTTCATCACGGCCGGAGCCGGCGGGAACACCCAGGCCGCCGACCAGATCATGATCCAGTATTTCGGGACGACCAGCTACTTCTCGTACCTCGTCTGCGGCATGCTGATCTTCATCGTGCTGTTCACGTCCGCGTTCAGCGGGATGTCGGTGGTGTGGGACAGGCGCTTCGGCTTCATGAACAAGGCGCTGAGCACGCCCGTCAGCAGGGGGACGATCGTCATGGCGAAGATCCTCCAGAGCGTGGGGAGGTCCATCATACAGGCGGTGGTCGTCCTCGTAATCGGCATCGCGCTCGGCATGGACGTCGGGAGCATGACGGTCCTCGGCGTCCTCGGGGCGTTCGTGGTGATCTTCTTGGTCGCCATGGGGCTCTCGGGCCTCTTCGTGATGCTCTCTCTCAGGTCCAGCAACTGGCAGACCCAGATGGCCGTGATCAACCTACTGAACCTCCCCCTCCTGTTCGCGAGCAACGCGCTGTTCCCCCTCGCCCAGATGCCCGGCTGGCTCCAGAGCGTGGCCAAGCTCAACCCTATCAGCTACGCCATCGACGGCATCCGGCAGCTCCTCATCGGGGCCAACGGCATGTTCCCGCTTTGGACTGACCTGGTGGTGGTCTTCGGCTTCGCGGCCTTCTTCTCGATAGTCGGCATCGTCATGTCGTGGAAGCTGCTCGGGAAGTAGTTCGAAGGTCCCGGCACGCCCCGGCCTGAGCTCTCCCCTCTAGTGGGGCAGCCGCCAGACCGCCATCTGCTCCACTCTCCGGTAGCGGACCTCCTTGCCCAGGTCAGCAGACGACCTGATCCGCTCCATCACCTTGCGGAAGACCTCGTCCGTGACGCCTGGGGTCGGGCCATAGATCCGCTTCTCGAAGGCCGAGAGGCGCTCTCCGAGGGTGGTCGTCACCGTGATGTCCTGGACGGTGGTTAGTTCGCTGGGCGGGAACCACTCCAGGAATTCCGTCTCGCCCTTGAACCTCGCGCGCCAGTCCATGAGTCCGCCAGGGTGCTGGTACCCCATCTCCTCGGCAGTCGTCCGGAACGCCTCGCCGAGGGAGCCCGGCCCGTCAGGACCCGAGGGCGAGGGAGCCACCGACCTGTCCCTGACGAAGGCGACTATCTCGTTCCTCGCGACCCTCGCGAGCTTGCCGAATGTCTCGGCCGGCTCCTCGAGGAGGTGCAGCACGTGGGCCAGCAGCGCCGCGTCCACCGACTTGTCTCTGAGCGGCAGGCTGTTCGCATCGCCGAGTACCAGGCTCGCGACCCCCTTCTGCCTGGCTGCCGACAGCATCCCCGGTGAGAAGTCGACGCCGACTACATCGAAGCCGCGCGCCTGCAGAGGCTTCGCTATCCGGCCTGTCCCGACGCCCACCTCAAGGATGAGCCTGCAGCCGTCCTTCGAAAGCACCCGGGCGGCTGTGTCCAACGCCTCGTCGGTAAGCGGCACCCGCGTCTCGTCATAGACGCTGGAGATTGCGTCGAACCGCTGCCTGACCTTGGCCGCTGACTCGCCCATCTGCGCTGCCGCCAAAGAGGGGCGCCTCGCTAAGAAGTTTGCTGAGCGCTGGAGCGACGGCCGCACGGCAGGGCACGTCCTGCCGCCCCCCGGGCCAGCCCGGCGTCCGACCGGGCGGAGGCGGGCGCGGTCCCCTGCCCCGTCGGACACATGCGCCGCGCGCTGTGGTTGTTTAATACGGGGGTGCATCGCTGATGCTCCATGCCGCCGAGCTCGCCCCCGAAGCCGCGGGAGAACGCCCTCTTGGCGATAGGGAACACCCCCATGGTGAGGCTGAACAAGGTCACAGGGGGGGAGGGCGCAGACGTCTACGTGAAGCTGGAGTTCTTCAACCCAACGGGGAGCTACAAGGACAGGATGGCCCTCGCCATGATCGAGGGGGCGGAGAGGGAGGGCCTGCTCCGGCCTGGGGACACCGTCGTCGAGTACACGGGAGGGAGCACCGGGTCCTCGCTGGCCTTCGTCTGCGCGATGAAGGGCTACAAGCTCAGGGTGGTGACCTCCGACGCCTTCTCAGAAGAGAAGATCAGAACGATGAGGGCGTTCGGGGCCGAGCTGACGGTCGTGCCGAGCGAAGGCGGGAAGACGACCCCAGACCTCATTCCCAGGATGATGGAGCTGGCGGAGAGGATGGGGAGGGAGCCCGGGACGTACAGGACGGACCAGTTCCACAACAAGCACATGCTCAAGGGCTACAATCGGCTGGGGGAGGAGATCCTGGACCAGCTGGACGGCAACGTCGACGCCTTCGTCGCGTCCTTCGGGACCGGAGGCTGCGCGATGGGGGTCGCGGAGGTCCTGAAGGCCGTGCAGAGCAGAGACATCGCCGTCGTCCTGGTGGAGCCGTCCGAGTCCCCTGTCGTGTCGAAGGGGCTCAAGGGGACCCACGACATCGAAGGCATCGGAGCTGGGTTCGTGCCGCCCCTGCTGAGGAGGGAGCTGTACGACGAGGTCCTGACAGTGGGCACCGCTGAAGCCTGCGAGATGGCCAAGAGGCTGGCAAGGGAGGAAGGCGTCTTCTCGGGTCCGTCCACCGGGGCCAACGTCATAGCCTCGCTCAAGGTCGCAAGCCGCCTGGGAAGGGGCAAGACCGTGGTGACCGTCGCCGTGGACAGCGGCCTCAAGTACCTCTCCACGGACGTCTACAGCTGAGGGGCAGCTCGTCTGGGGCGGGTCGACGCGCGCCTAGAGCGACCCCTGCAGCCTCGTCCCCTGGCATCCGCGTCCCTGAGCCTTCGTCTTGACGCGGCCCCGTCAACCGTATGCCTTGCCCCTATGGCTGACTCGGAGGACCAGCACGTCCTTCCCTGAAAGCGCGTAGATTACCCTGTAGTCACCCACCCTGTACTTGAAGAGGCCTCCGAACTCCCCGTGCAAGGGCTCACCAGCTCTCGGACTATCGCAGAGGTCATTCCGAATCTGCAGCAGCATCCTCTCCACATCCCTTGGAGCTATCTTCTTGAAATCACGACTGACAGACGACTTGTAGAGTACCTTACTGGTCAAGCTTGACCAGTTCTTTCTCAGAGACCAGCCTGTCGTCCTTGTCGTTCAACCTGTGAAGTGCCACGAGGTAGTCCTCGTACTCCTCGAGGTATTCCCTGAGAGCCTTGGTCACCAGGTAGGTCTTAGGACGGTCGAGAGCCCGGGCCAGCTCGTCAAGCCGCCTTGCTACGTCTTCAGGCAGCCTGACAGAGACCGCTTCGCTCATCACTTGTCATACAATCCAGACAAGTATTTAGGCGTTGCTTCGGACCTCATCCAAGGCTGCCTGGGATGCGCCGGAAGGGGCACGACGCGCTTCCACAATGGAGACAGTCACCGAAGCCAGAGTCGCCAAGGACTCGCTCAGCGAACCGCTCCGGAACCCTTCAGACGGACGGAACGGTCTGTGCTCATGTGAGTGCTGGGGCTTCTCGCGCGAGGCTTCCGCGTTCTCGGCCTCAGCGCAGTCCGCGTCCGATCTGCTCTACTGAGACCTGACGGGAGGCGCCTTCTCGTGGAGGCGGACCTTCGGACCCAGGACTGGTTCGGCCCGTCGAAGTCGGCTCCTGCAGGCCGGCTCACTGGTCGAAGTACAGGTAGAACTCGTAGGGGTGGGGCCTCGCCGACACCGCCCTGTACGCCTCCATCTCGAGTTCCATCATCACTTCCACCAGGCCCTTCGGGAAGATACCGTCCAGGAACGAGGAGTCGCTCTTCAGGCTGTCGACGGCCTCCTTCAGGCTCCCGGGGAGCTCCCCCACGCTGAGTTCTCTCCTCTTCTCTGGGGTGAGCTTGTAGATGTCCTCGTCCACGGGGTCGCCCGGCTCGGTCTTCCTCCTCATCCCGTCCAGCCCGGCCGCGGTGATGGCGGCGAAGGCGAGGTAGGGGTTGCACGACGGGTCCGGCGTCCTGAACTCCACCCTCTTGGCTCCCTCCGAGCCCTTCTCGTAGGCGGGGATGCGCACGTTGGCCGACCTGTTGGACTTGCTCCATGCGATGTAGACCGGCGCCTCGTAGCCCGGCACCAGCCTGTGGTAGGAGTTGGTCGTGGGGTCGACCACGGCTGTGAGCGCCCTGCTGTGCGACATGATCCCTCCGATGTAGTACCTGGCTGCCTGGCTCAGCTCTGCGTAGGGGTCGGAGGGGTCGAAGAAGGCGTTCCTCTCCCCCTTCCACAGGCTCGAGTGGATGTGCATGCCGATGGCGTTGTCGCCGAAGATCGGCTTCGGCATGGTCGTAGCGATGAGCCCCATGTTCGACGCCACGTTCTTGACGACGAACTTGTAGGTCATGGCGCCGTCGGCCATGGTCACGAGCTCGTCTCTGTAGACGTCTATCTCGCACTGCCCCGCGGTCGCGACTTCGTGGTGGTGGGCGTTGGACAGGACGCCGAAGCCGTCCCTGAGGTAGTTGACGCACACGCCTCGGAAGTCGCTGAGGGTGTCGACGGGCGGGGTGGGGTAGTAGCCGTCCTTGAACCTGATGGGGAAGTTCGTCCCCCTGGCCTCGTTGGCGGACTCCCTCGAGGTTATCCTGAAGCCCGACGCGAACGGGTTGTTGGCCTCCCAGGTGGCGCTGTCGAAGACGAAGAACTCGACCTCAGGGCCCCAGAGCGACCCCGTGAAGCCCGCCTCCCTGATCTTGGCCTCGGCCGTCTGGGCCACGAACCTCGGGTCCCGGCTGAACCTTCCTGCGCCGTAGCCCGCCCTCACGTCGCAGATGAGCCTGGCGGTCTTCAGCTGGTCCGCGGACCACGGGATGACCCCGTAGGTCGACGCGTCGGGGACCAGCAGCATGTCAGACTCCTGTATCTCCACGAACCCCTTGACCGACGAGCCGTCGAGCTTGGCGACGCCCTCCTTGAACATCTGCTCCTCCATCATCTCGGTCGGCATGGTCACGTGCTTGAGCCTGCCGGGGACGTCGGTGAACTGGAGGTCGACGAACCTCACCCCGTCACTGCGCAACGAGTCCATGACCTGCGATGGGTTGTAGGTGCTTCTGACGATCTTGCCTTCGGCGGTGACTTTGTAGGTCAAGCGGGGGCGCTGCGCCTGGAACGGATATAAGCGCTTCAGGGAGTTCGGAGGACATTCATGGAGTCAATGTCATCCAGGAACGTCAAACGTCGCCGCCAAGGTGGTGCCCGCAGGCCGGAGCCTGAACGTTTGCTCACCGACGAGCTCGACCTCAGGATAGTCAGGCACCTGCTCGTAGACGGACGCCTGTCGTTCAGGAGGCTCGCCCACGAGCTCCGGGTCTCCGTGAACACCGTGGCCGCGAGGGTCGCGCGGCTGCAGGATGGGGGCGTCATCAGGGGCTACTCGGCGTCTGTGGACTTCGAGAGGCTCGGCTACGGGCTCACGGCCGTGACCGAGGTGCAGGTCTCGAAGGGGATGCTCCTGGAGATGGAGCGCGAGATCGCCGGCCTCCCAGGCGTCTGCGCCGTCTATGACGTCACCGGGGAGATAGACGGCGTGGTCGTCGCGAAGTTCAGGGACAGGGAGGAGCTCAGCGAATTCACGAAGGGGCTGATGTCCCTCCCCTTCGTGGAGAGGGCGAACACGCACCTGGTCCTCACGACTGTCCGCGAGGACTTCCGCCTCCCCGTGTAGGCTTAAATCGGCGGCGGGGGCCTCGCCGAGCCAGCCGGTTTGACAAGGATCAGGGTGAAGCTCGGGGCCGCCGAGGCGGAGGTCGAGGCCGAGCCGGAGCGTCTGAAGGAGGCCATAGACATGATCCCGGAGGTAGCCGCAAAGCTCCAGGGCGCGGCGGGCCAGCCCGCGCTGGCCCCAAGAAGTGCGCCGCCGGCGAGGGCTGAGCAGCCCCCGGGCGACGCCCCGGCCCAGATGCCGGTCATATCCGTGGAGAAGGGGGACTCCCTCGCCGACGTGATTGGGAAGTTCTTCGCCGATCCCTGGGGGAGGGAGAGGCGCAAGCTCTCCGACGTGAGGGAGGCGCTGCAGTCCTACGGCATGAACTACCCGAAGCAGTCGGTGGCCGTGGCGCTCCTGCGGCTGGCGAAGGCCACCAGGATCAGGAGGTTCAAGGCCGAGGACGGCGAGTACGTATACACTTCTGCGGCGATGTCCATGCCCCAGTCGCCGGGGGCGGGGAGCGCCGGCGCCCGAGACGAGGGACCTGAGCCACAGAACCTAATTTAACGGGCTCGGCCCACCGGCGCGGCGGAGCACAGACACACCCTGTCATCAGAGCACCAGCTGACCGTCACCGTGAGCTACGGCGACGCAAGAGTGGAGTTCGCAGGACCCCCGGAGGTGGTGATGAGGTCCCTCCACGAGTTCGTCTCGAAGGTCGTCCCGAACATGGACCTGGCGAGGACCATCACGGTGAACTTCTCGCTGAACGACCTCATCCAGATGTTCAAGGAGCACGTCAGGATCACGCCCGAAGGCCCCCGGGTCTGGACCCAGGACAGGAAGCTCAGCGACAGGGACGTCATCCTGCTCCAGCTGGTGGCTGCCCGCATCGCCAGCCTCAGCGGCAAGGTCCCCACCGACGCCATGGGCGCGGCCGAGATCGAGTCGGTCACCGGGCTCTACCCCAAGACCATAAGCTCCAGGCTGAGCGAGCTCACGAAGTCGGCCCAGGTCGAGAGGGTCGACGCCCAGGGGGGCGGCAAGTACAGGATATCGACCGTCGGCATCAGCAGGCTGGGAGAGCAGCTCTCCAAGAAGATGCGGCCGCCGGCCGGCGGCTCCCCCTAGCGCCCCCGCTGGCGCTCAGGCGGCTGGCCCCGCCCCGGAATCCGCGGGCTTCCCCTTGAACGGGTACTTCTGGATGTAGCGGTAGTTGCGCATGCTCCCTTCCCTGAACAGTGTCCCCTCCCTCACCAGGTCGGCAAGGGTGTGGGAGACCGCGGTCCTGTCGTAGTGGTAGCCGCGCCTGCTCATCTCCTCGTGGGCCTCGGACAGCGCCTTCGATGTAGCGAACCACCCCTCGCGCCACATGGTCAGGATGAGCCCCCTGCAGGTCTCGAACCGGCGCAGGTCAGGCTGCGCCTCCTGGGCCTCCACCAACGCCGGCTCCTTCGATGCCATGCCGGCGAGCACGCTTTCGACCGCCTGCTGCACCCTGTCCTCTGGGGAAGTGATCTCGATCTCCCAGGCCCCTCTCTTCAGCTTGACAGTGATGTTGTTGGGCTGAGACAATGTTCCTTGTTGCTCTTGTTGGCCAAGATGCCCATATTTGAAGCATTGCAGGACCGTCGACCAGGGCAAGCGGCCCCACCCAAGTGGTCCTGGGCTGGGCGTCTTGTTGCGCATGTTGCTGTTGCGCAAGACCTATATACCGTCCTTGGCCATAGCATGTTGCGCAACATGGCCATCGCAACTAGCGTCCTTCCGGACGGCCTCGAGCCGGGCCTCCTCGACTCCCTTGCGGAGGAGTTCAGGCTGAGCTTCGCCGAGCTCCTGGAGAGCGCCGACAGGGGGCTCTCCGGCAGGAGGTTCGTCTTCAGCCGCTACGGGAGGGAGCTGTATCCGTGCTTCGAGGAGGCCGACGCGACCCTGGTCCCTGGGTGCATAGTCCCCGTCAAAGAAGGGCGGCCGGTCGCGTCGGTCGACTCGACGTGCGTTCTGGTCGGGGAGGCCCAGGAGGGCGCCCTCTACGCCGCGAGGGCGGCCGTGGGCGTGTCATTCGGCGGGGCCCTCAAGCGTTTCTTCAGGCTGGGGCCGGTGCTGGTCTTCGCCTCCGAGTCCGGGCTTTCGGGCGTCGAGTCAAGGCTCGGCTCGCAGGAGATGGCCTTCCTGCTCGCGGACCACGCCGTGGCCGAGAGGGTGATCAGGAACACAGTGGAGGGGCGCGTCGTCTCCGCGCTTCTGGCCGGGGCCGACGGAGCCATCGTCGTGGCCGACGGTTCGCTCAAGCACCCCATGGGCCAGTTCGGGGGTGCGCTCCCGCGGCCCGCTAGCAGGGAGACGTGCCTGCTGGGCTTCTCGAAGTCGAGCAGCCTGATCTTCTCGGAGGGCGCCGTGGGGGCCCTCTCCATGGCCGCTTCCCCCGCCTACCACGTGGTCGACGGCGGGCCGGTCAAGACAGTGCTAGCGAAGTTCTCTGCCGACGGACTGGTGTTCCGGCTGGACGTGGCCAGCCCGGCGGAGCAGGTCCAGCAGGTCCTCGGGAGCCTCCTCTGGAACGACGCCTTCGCGGCCGGCTACCCCGAGTCCCTCAAGGTGGCCCACCACCTATCGGTGTTCTCAAAGGCCGACGACCAGGCCCTCAAGGCCTACGTGACCGGCCGCTTCCGGCTGAAGCGCGTCCCCACCTTCGCCCTGCGGAGGATAGCCCTGGGGAGCTTCAAGGGGGGCGCCTAGGCGTGAAGATCCTGAGGAAGGAGTCGGACGACATACTCGTGGTCGCGGCGGCCAGGGAGCGGGTGAGGGTCGGGGACTACCTCTCTGCGGCCGAGGACGGGAGGACCCTGGTCCTGCAGGTCTACGACGAGCGGTACCTCGACATCGAGGGCATAGAGGAGGAGATCGCCCGCGAGGAGGTCCTCTCGGCGTCGGTGGCCGGGACCACGGCCGACCCCGCGGACCTCGCGGCCATATCGGCGCTCATCCGCGACATGCGCATCCTGCTCTGCAAGCCCCGGGGGACGATCTCCGGGGGGCGCCTCACGCCGAGGGCCGACTGGATGCCGTCCAGGACCAGCTCCAGGGTGGCCAGGCTCACGGTCGAGGAGCTGTCGGCCGCCCTCCCTCCCCTTGGCTCGCGCATGATCAGGGTCGGGACCGTGGACTCGGAGTCTGGCTTCTCGGTCGCCGCGGAGTCCCTGGACGGCAGGATAACGGTGATCACGGGGAGGAAGGAGTCGGGGAAGTCGCACCTCGCGAAGATGCTCCTGAGGGGCCTCCTCGAGCAGGGCGCCTACTCCGTGGTCTTCGACCTCAACGACGAGTACTCCTGCATCGGCCAGCGCATGGACGGGTCGCGGACGCCTGTGGACTCGAAGGTGACGGCCGTGAGGCCGGGCAGGGACCTCAAGTTCTCGCTGGCCGGCGTCGGGCTCAGGCCGATCACCAACCTGCTCTCCCACTCCCTCGACATGCCTGGCACGTCGCTCCGCGAGTTCGTCAAGATCTGGGAGCACCTGGAGGCAAGGGGGGACCTCTCCCTCGAGTCCCTCGAGGGGGCCATCCACCAGTGGCACTGCAACGAGTTCGTCCGCGACGCCCTCTTCGCGCGCTTCCACACCATCGCGTCGTGCGGCCTCTTCACGGACTCCCCGCGCCAGCAGTTCGACCTGCAGGCCTTCTTCGACCTGAACCAGGGGGGCGGCTCCCTGGTGGTCTCGCTGAGCGGGGTCTCCCCCCTCAACCGGAAGATGGTCGTGGAGCTGATGCTGTCGAGGATTGTCGAGCTCCTCGAGAGGAGGAGGATACCTCCAGTGTTCCTCTTCGCAGAGGAGGCCCACCTCTACCTCAGGGACACCTACTGGGAGGACCTCATCACGCGCATGCGGCACTTCGGGGTCTTCACCGTCTTCGTCACCAACCAGCCCGACGCCATCGACCAGAAGATCTACAGGCAGGTTGACAACATCTTCCTCTACAGCTTCAGCAACGACTCGGACCTCTCCCTCGTGGCCCAGGCCTCCATGGCGGACGCAGACACTGTCAAGGCCATAGTGAGGACCCTCCCGCCGCGGATGTGCCTCATGCTCGGACACGCCGTGAGGAACCTCCCTGTGGTCGTGAACGTCGACCCCTTCGACTCCCCGGCCAGCGGCACCACCCGCCGCTTCTTCGGCGAGGCTACTGCGCTGGCGTCACGGCTATGAACGAGTCGGCCATCACGTAGCCGGTCCCCGAGGACACGTCCCACTCGAGCTGGAAGGCCCCGGCCGAGCCGAACGTCACCATGGCTGTGGCCAGGAAGTCGCACCTCCCGGTCGGCCCCGTGCACGTGTCGGCCGAGAACACGAGGTCCCCGGGGAAGGTGGTGGGGCCCAGGGACGCGCCCGCGGAGGAGGTGCATGACTGGATCGAGTCCGGGAGGTCCACGCCCCCGCACTCCATCATCGAGGACCCGGAGGGGAGCGAGGCGGCGAAGGCGATGCCCGGGGAGCTGGCGCCGGACTGGTAGTAGCCGATGTCGGCCGTGATCAGGTACTGGGAGCCCGCCGCCCCCGAGAACGACAGGCCGGCGAGGGGGGCGAGCGGCGCCGATGTGGTCGACAGGAGCGCCCCCGTCCAGTAGTAGAGCGACGGGTCGGCGGAGGGGTCGGCCTCCGGGGAGTACCAGAAGGCGTTCCCCAGGGACGTGAGAACGCCCACCGCGCTCCCAGGGGGGTCCCCGGCCACGACTTCGTCGTACTTCGACGCGCAGGTCGCGGTCCCCGGCGAGCAGACCCCCGACGGGACCAGCGAGCGGACCTGGATGGCGCCTCCCTGGGGGACCGCGGCCGCGGCCGGGAGGTCGTAGACGGTCCCGTTGGGGTACTTCAGGATCAGGTAGTCGACTTTGACCGTCGCCGGGCCGGCGTCGGCGGCCGTCAGCCCCGACGCCCCCAGGCTGAACCGAAGGGACTCCTGGCCGTGCAGGGCCGCCACCTGCTCCGCCTGCTCGGCCCCCTGGGCGGCTTCGGCCTGCATGGCCGACCCGTAGGCCAGGGCCCCCACAGCGAGCATGAACACTGCCATGAAGATGAGCGCTCCCACGACCGAAGCCACCCCCCGGCGGCCGCCTGGATGGCCCCGGCTCACGCCGCCGAGACCTCCGCCCCGGCCGCCTGCTGGGTCCCCTGGGCTGCGCTCACCGTTATCTCGCAGGCCTCCCCCACAGTGAAGGCCTGGCCCGAGAACACCAGCTCGATGGAGACCCCCCGGCCCGGCAAGACTCTCACCTGGACGGAGACCGACGACGGGCCTGCGGCCATGGAGGGGCAGGTCGACGCCTCGACCGCCAGGCTGGCGGCGTCGAAGGCGGTGTAGCAGAACTGTGACGAGCCGGACACGCCGGCCGTGTCGACGGCGAGGGGCCCCAGGGCGACAGTCCCAGCGTTGTAGACCGCCACCCACTCCGTCGCGGCGTCGGGCCCCTGGCTGGCGGACGCCCCCGCGAGGGTCATGGATGGGCCCTCCCCCGCGGCCGCGTAGGTGAGCGCCGCCCCGGCCGCCACCGACGAGGCGCCGAGGGCCACGGCCACAAGCAAGAACGTCTCCAGGTACGTCGAGACTCCCGGCCGCCGCCTAAGTCTCAAACTGGACCTCCTTGCCGTCTGCCGCCGCCATCAGCAGGGTCTGCCCGGAAGGGTGGGCGCATGCGCCGAGGGAGATTGTGTAGACGCCCAGGGCCCCGGCCGACAGCTGGGCGTAGGCGCCCGAGTACAGCGTCGAGTTGACGAGGACCGCCGCCGGCCCGAAGGAGGCGGTCCCGTAGTCGAAGAGAGCGAAGGTCAAGGACGTCCCCTCCTGGACTCCGCCGTAGGTCGGGCAGCTCCCGGGCGAAGCGGCCACGGCGTAGACCAGCGAGACCTGGGCCCCGTCTGAGGACTCCTGCAGCGACGCCCCCAGGGAGGCCGAGCCCGCCGCGGAGGAGAGCTGGCCCGCCGCCGCCGCGGCGACCAGACCCCCCAGGGCCACCGTCACCCCGACCATCAGCAGCGACGCCAGGATCTCGCTGACGCCGGGGCGGCCGGAGCGCCGGCTTCGTCCCGAAGGCTGCCGGCGCAAGAAAGGGGGGAGGGGCAGGCCGAGGCACGCCCCTCTACTGGGCGACCAGGTTGATCTGGGCCGAGGCTGGGCCGAAGAGGACGCTGACCGTGACGACGGTGCCCGTCGTGTAGCCCACGCCGCCGGTGAGGACCAGGTTCCCTTCGGTGAGGGAGACCTGCGCTCCCGGCGAGAGGGTCATGGTGCTGGTGCTGAAAGTGACCGGGCTGGGGCTGGTGGCGCTGGCTATGGACCAACCGGCTGACGCCCCGGAGCTTGTCGATCCGGAGGGCGCCGGGGTCGTGACTGCCGTGGTCCCCTGCTTGGTGCTGACGAGGATGACCTCGCACGGGGCCGCGGCTGTGCAGGTGATGGTGCTCGTGCCCGTGTTCTTGATGGTGATGGAGAACGCGTTGATGGAGGTGGAGGAGCCGCCGGCCGTGGCCCCCTGGACCACTTGGATGCTCGTCGAGGTCGCGGCGCCGTTGGCAAGCGAGTAGGCGGCGCCGGTGACTATGCCGCCTATGCCGAGCACGGCCGCGATTATGATGAACAGGTCGAGGCTCTGCGATATCGCCCTTCTGCTTTTCGGTGTCTTCATCCTCCCCATAGCGGGCGGGCGCTAATAACGCCCAATGTCCGCGCTCACAGCGGGAGGTGGGGGAGCGCCCCGGACCCAAGGGCGGCCATCGCGGCCATGGCGCCGACCGCTATGGCCACGTTCAGCGACGAGGGGAGCGTGTTCCTCACGGTGAAGTCGTTGATCTTCGCCCCGACGAGCCCCAGGGCCGCGGCCGAGACCACGATCAGCAGGTCGGAGACCTGCATAAGCGCGGGCGGGACGCTGCCTATGTGGAACACCGAGATGCTCAGGGCCCCGAACGATGGCTGCACCGCCCTGCTGAATGTCTCGAGCACGCCCTTCACGAAGGTGACGCCGAAGGCGAGGAGGAGGGGGGACGCGTACGAGAGGGCGAGGTACGGCTTCATCTCAGCCCTGGCGCTCCGCTTCGTCTCGACTATCTTCGTGCAGTACGACGAAAGCTGGAAGACCGTGTCCACGGTGCCGCCCCCCGAGCGGCTCATCTGCCCGACGATGAAGAAGGCCACTCGGGCCAGCCTGCTGCGGGTCGGGACCTCGGCCTCGTCGAGGGGGACCCCCGCCCTGACCCCTGCGGCCACCTTCCCCAGCAGCCTGTCGAAGGACGGGTTGTACCTGTTGGAGGCGGCGAGGGCCGCCACCCCCCTCGCAAGGTCGTACTCCTGCCTCTTCAGCTCGAGCAGGTCCTTCGTGAACCGCGTCAGGCCCGCCTCCACTTCCCTCGACTCCCTGATCTGGGCGCGCACGGAGAGGCCGTACGCCGTGAAGAACAGCGAGAGTCCCAGAGCCGCGCCGACCCAGGCCTGGCCGAGGACGAGGCCCGCGGCGAGCCCGGGCAGGCACGCCAGGAGGCTGAGCGCGGCCCTCCCCTCGGGGGGCTCCTCTGCCACCGGCTGCATCCCCCCCACGAGGCGGACCAGCACCACAGTGAACAGCGGGACCCCCGCCCCGGTGAACAGGGCGAGGCCCAGGACTGAGAACCCGGGCGAGAAGAAGCCGACCACCATCAGCAGAAGCGGCAGCACGCCGAAGACAGTCACCATCATGCTCCCGACGAGGCCCACCCTCCCCGCGTACCTGCCCCATGCCTCTTCCAGCTCCCTGAGCTGCGAGGCGCTCTCCCCGGACAGGTAGGTCGGCAGGTCTCCGCCGCTCCTCACCTTGCTCGTGTACCCGTCGAGGAGCTCGGCGAACCTGCGCGACGGGTGGTCCGCCGCCAGTCGCTCGAAGGCCTCTATGGGGCTCATCCCGAAGACCGCGACGTCGCGCCTCACGAGCATGGCCTCCCGCTTCATGGCCGCGAAGATCTCGCCACGGGCAAGGCCCTCGAAGACGTCATAGAGCGGCATCCCGGCCTCCCCAAGCACGGCGGCCAGCACCGAGAAGAACGGGAGCTCCCTCTCGACATCCTCCCTCCGCCTAGCCGCCGCGTCCCTCAGCCTGAGCTCGGGCCAAGCCAGCGCGAGGGCCGGCGCCCCAGCCAGCAGGCCCAAGAGGGGCGAGACCCCGAACGCCAGGAGAAGGGCCGCGGGGACGGCGACAGCCGCGCACAGCACCGCCGCGGCCGCCGAGTCGGCCGCCTCCTTCTGAGGGCTCCCCGCCTTCCCCGACTTCGACATGAGTTGCCTGAAGACTGGCGCCCTCCTCGCGGCCAGGCTCCTTGCGGGCCCCCAGGCCCCGGCGCGGGCGAGGACCCGCCTCAGCAGGGGCGCGCTCACTGGGCGCCCGGCCCCCGGGCGGCGTCGTCCTCCGAGAACCTCCTCACCATCTCGGACAGCGACTCGGGCGAGAACCCGCCTGCGGCCACCTGGCCTGAAAGCGCCGCCGCCCTCGCCTCGAGGCTGGCCTGGACCCTGGCCGGGGCCCAGCCGAATGTCCTCCCGATCTGGTCGAGGTGGTAGCTCCTGTCAACGACCTCGGCGGCCGTCGTCGGGGAGAACGCGTCGGCCGCCCGGTCGTAGCTGAATATGTTGACTATCTCGTGGCCGCCTGGCCCCACGGGCTTCACCTCGTCGACGCTCACCATCCTCCTGGCCACCCTGCCGTCGCTCAGGGCGGTCTTCCTCATCGTGGCGATGGCAGTGATGTCCCTGACGTGCCCCTCGGCGAACCTCATCGGAGGGGTCGTGAGCCTCTGGATGCACCTCTCCGCGTTCTCCGCGTGGACGGTCGTCATGGTAGAGAACCCGAGCGTGATTGCCGCGGCGACGGTCTCCGACTCCTCGCCTCTCATCTCGCCAAGGCTCAGCACCGTGGGCGAGAACCTCAGGGCGAGCTTCAGGAGGTCCGAGAGGCCGTACTCGTAGCGCGACGACGCCGGCGACAGCCCCGCCCTGTGGGCCCTGGTCTTCAGCCTCTGCCAGTGGAGGTGGTCGGGGAGGCTGATCTCGAGGACGTCCTCCGCGGTCACTATCTTCGCCCTCGGGTCCGTGAGGGCGAGGATGGCGTTCATGAGCGTCGTCTTCCCTGAGTTCGTCTCGCCGGCGACCAGCACCGTGGTCGTCCGCTCGAGAAGGAGCCAGAAGTAGGCCGCCATCAGCACCGACAGGGTCTTGTGCGTCGGGGTCTCCTCGTAGGCCTCCGCAGGGCCCGAGGGGAGCAGGGGCGCCCCGGCCGCCCGCCTCGGCGTCTCCGGAGCCGCCAGCTGAGTCAGCGTGAGCGGCCTCTCCTTCTGCTTCCTGATGGCGTAGGTCGAGCCGGGCCTCGAGATCTCGTCTCCGAGGGTGGCCGTAACCCTCCTGTCCGAGGGCCCGTGGAGCGTCACCTCCAGTGACGGCTGCGCGAGGGAGACGGTCGTCCCTCCGAGCTGGGCCAGCCTCCTGATGAACGCCTGGAGCCTCTCCTCCGAGGGATAGACCACGTCGGTCTCCATGAACCCGAGCTCGCTGAAGCCCCTGTGCAGCACCCTGGCGGGCCTGTCGAAGCGCGTCACTGAGATCTCCTCGATGGCGTCGTCCGCAATCAGGGGGTCCACCTCCCAGAACCCTGAGAACTCCCGGAGGAGGTAGTAGAGCAGCTTGTCGTGCTTCTCCTTCACAAGCGGCAGTATGCCTGCCGCCTCGGCCGTCCTCGCGACGTAGGCGTCGATGACCCGCTCCTGCTCTCCCGAGGCGTCCGCCGGTATGGAGCTGAGGAGGTCCGCCTTCAGCAGGGCGAGGGCGCCCAGCTCGCCCTGGTCGAGCGGCGGGAGCCTCACCAGGCACCGGCCGACGCCCCCCCTCCGCACGACCCGTATCTCTGCAGCCGCCTCGCGCGGCGCCCCCCTTGGCACGACGTACCTTTCCAGGACCTCCCCTGCCTCCTCCGCCTGCACCGGGGGCCTTGGGGGAGGGGCAGGCGCGGACGCCTCTCCTCGCGGCGCCCCCCGGCCGAGCAGTTCCCGGAGGCCTCTCATCCGGCATTGAGGGGAGCCCGGCTTATAACGCGCCCTCCCGCCGGACCGGGCGCGACCGAGGAGGGCCGTCCTCTTTCGCCCTCGCAGGCAGGAATGGCGGCTGCGGCCGGCCCGTACGAATCAGCCATACTCCACTTGGCGTGGAGGAGATGGGAGCGAGAACCTCCTTTCCTTCGCGCGAGTCCTGACCTACCCGACCGACCCGGTGGTCCCGTCGGCGTCGGTCGCATGCGAGCGACTTCCCCACGGCCTCGAATCCCGCAGGGTTCAAGACAATCCTGGGCATGAACCGCCGGGGGCATCGGAGAACCTCGAGGCTTCGGGCCCCTCTCGGCCCCCGGGATCCACAGGTGGCTCCCCCCGCAGGCTGCGTCCCGCCGGCGCCCGGGAAGGGTTATGAAAGCCCACAGGGGAGGAACGGGCAATGAAGACTGAGGAAGTGCCCCTTGAGATCCCCGAAGGCTGCCAGCTCATACTTGGGCAGGCGCACTTCGTGAAGACTGCCGAAGACCTCTACGAGGCTCTGGCCACGTCCATGCCTGGGCTGAAGTTCGGCGTCGCTTTCTGCGAGGCCTCGGGCAAGACGCTTGTGCGGTCCGAGGGGTCCGACCCCGGGATGATTGCCAAGGCCCAGGAGTTCGCAATGAAGCTCCGCGCCGGGCACTCGTTCGTCGTCATTCTCTCTGGGGCATTCCCCATCAACGTCCTGAACAGGATCAAGGGGGTGGAGGAGGTCGTCGGGGTCTACTGCGCCACTGCCAATCCGGTCACTGTGGTGGTCGCCGAGGCGGGGTCCGGGAGGGGGATACTGGGTGTCATCGACGGCGTCCCACCCAAGGGGCTGGAGTCCGAGGCGGACCGGCAGGAGAGGAGGGAGTTCCTGCGGCGAATAGGCTACAAGCGCTGACCGGCGGAGAGGACGACTCCAGCGTCTAGGAGGTGTCACTTCTCCCACGGGGACGGGTGAATATCATTTTCGCTTACCCCTCTTCGGCCACGTGGAAATACGGTAGCATTGCTTAATAGACGGCCGACCCTTCAAGCCTACCGTGGAGTCAGGCATGTACGCGACCCAGGAGCAGAAGACGGCGCCTACCTGCGGCCTCTGTGGCAGAAGCTTGGGCGTTGGGTTCTACTACACGTGCCACGTCTGCGGAGCCACGTACTGTTACGCCCACAGCCCACAGAAATGCGACCACAGGAAGGCGGGCCTCCCGCCGGTCAGGGTGGCCGCCGCGAGCAAGCCATAAAGACCGACGGGCTTCCGCGGAGCCGGGGAATGAGAGTCTACCTAGCCGTGCCGCTCGTCTCCAACCGGGCGATAGGACGGGCCAGGACCATGGCTGAGGCCATACGCGACGCAGGCCACGAGCTGACCTCTCCCTGGAACATCGAGCCCACCGAGGTGGCGTCGCCTTCGGCCCTCAACGTGTTCAAGCGCGACAGGGACGGTTCGAGGGCGGCCGACGTCCTCGTGGCAGACGCGACGGACCCCAGCACCGGGGTGGGGATGGAGGTGATGGCCGCCTACGACGCCGGGCGCAGGGTGATCCTGGTGAGGAGGCGGGGGAAGAGGATCTCCGCCATGCTCGAGCACATGGACCGGAAGGAACTGCTCGAATACGAGGACGAGTCTGAGATCTACGAAGGCCTCCGGAAGCTTCTCCGGTGACCGCTCGCGGGTGCCCTCGTCCCAAAGCGGTTTTAAGGCCCTCCCGCCGCGAGCCCTCCGTTGAAGCGGGAAGTCAGGTCAGCCGCGGCCCCAGCCCCCGTCGGGCCGTACTCGCAGGCGGTGGACGCGGGGGCCATCTACTGCGCAGGCCAGCTCGGCGCGGACCCCGTCACCGGCAAGCTAGAGCAGGGGGTCGTCGCCCAGACGCGGCGCGCTCTCTCCAACCTCGACTCCGTCCTCGGGGCGTCCGGCCTCAGCCTGAAGGAGGTGGTGAAGACGACCGTCTTCATGGTGGACCTGTCGGAGTTCCAGCTCATGAACGAGGAGTACTCCAGGCACTTCTCACCCCCGTATCCGGCGCGCTCGACGGTCGAGGTCAGGGCCCTCCCCAAGGGCGGCCTGGTCGAGATCGAAGCAGTGGCGGTCCGCTGAGCGAAGGGCTGGCCCGGGCCCCCGCTCATTTCTTCATCTTGGCGAAGGCCACTATGCTGACTATGCCGGCCACCTTGAAGGCGAACTCCCTGAACCTGTCTGCCTCGGGCGAGTCAGGCCTCCCGACGACCGCGGGGACCCCCGCGTCTGACTGCTCCCTGACAGCGGTGACCAGAGGAATCTCCCCCAGGAAGTCCACGTTCTGCTCCGAGGCCATCCTCCTGCCGCCGCCGCTCGAGAAGATGTAGGTCTTCTCCTCGCAGCGGGGGCAGACGAAGTAGCTCATGTTCTCGACCACGCCGATGATGGGGACGTCGAGCCTCCTGAACATCGCCAGGGCCTTGGCGGCTATGCTGAGGGCGGCGTCCTGGGGTGTGGTCACTATGACTATGCCGCCGAGGGGGACGGTCTGGGCCAGGGTCAGGGCCGCGTCCCCCGTCCCCGGGGGGAGGTCCACGACGAGGTAGTCGAGGTCCCCCCAGTCGACCTGGGTCAGGAGCTGCTTGACGGCGCCCGCCACCAGCGGCCCCCTCCAGATGACCGGGGTCTCGTCGCGGTAGAAGAAGCCGAGCGAGGCGACCTTCACCCCGTGGGCGACCGGTGGGACGATGAGCCCTTCGTTGATCTCGGCGCCTCCTTGTATACCCATCATGTGCGGGATGTTGGGGCCGTAGACGTCCGCGTCCAGGATCCCGACCTTCGCCCCGGAGGCTGCCAGGGCGGCCGCCAGGTTCACCGAGACCGTCGACTTTCCCACCCCGCCCTTGCCGCTCGCGACCGCGATGATGTTCTTCACCCCGCCGAGGACTTCGGCCCCCGCCGGGTCCCTGGTGGCGTACACCACCGAGCCTGTCTTCATCTCCACCTCGGTCACGCCCGGGACCGCTGCCACGGCCCCCTTCACCTCCTCCTCGAGCTTCGTCCGGAGGGGGCACGCCGGGGTCGTCAGGTTGAGCGTGAACGCGACCCTCCCGCCGTCCACGGAGACCCCCTGTATCATCCCCAGGGCCACCACGTCCTTCCCGAGCTCTGGGTCCTTCACCGAGGAGAGCGCCTTCATCACGTCGTCGGCCGAGGGCATCTCTCAGGCGCGGGTCACCGCCGCGTATTAAATCCGCCCCCGAACGGGGGCGGCTCTGTCCAGGGTCCAGGTGATGTGAGTGGCTGCCCAACCGCGGGCGATGCATCCGAGCCTGCCTCCTTCGGGAAGAGTCGTCTGAAGAGCCGGCCTGACAGGGCGTTGCAGCCCTCCGAGTCATGCCGGCAGCAGCCGCAGGCGCAGCAGCCATGACCTGCTGGGAAGGCGACAGCAACCCCGAGCTCGTCGCTAGCATGAGGGTCGGGAGGCCTCACGCCAGCAACAGTCGGACTGGGCGTCCAAGCGGGACTCCCCGAGAGAGGGGGAGTCCAGAGAGGTCGGAAGTCGGTCAATACCCCGCTCGCGGGAGGAGCGCGGATCCGCTGCAGGTTCATCAGGCCTCGCTCAGCGTTGTAGGGGCAGACTCCCGGAGAGGCTGCGGGGGTCGGCGGCCAAGCCGAGGGCAGGTGAACGGAGCTGGTCTGGGAGGCGGTCGACCCCGCTTAAATACGGACCGGCCGAATTCGACACTGATGCTAAGCGAGAGGACCTGCTCAAAGTGCGGAGGCAACATGGGGGTGCGGGAAGACCCTGCGACTCACCAACCCGCCGGCTTTGATGCCCCGATGTACCGCAATGGCAGAGCGGCCAAGGAAGGAGCACTCGTCCTCCGCGCGATCTCATGCACGAGTTGCGGCTACGTGGAGTTCTATCTCGACAGCATGCCCGCCCCGTAAGTCACCCGACGCTGCACCCCCTCAGACATCGCCCGCTGGCTGGACAGCATCACGGGGGCCTTCGGAATAGCCTTTATCGCGCCGCAGCAGGCGCCGGGGCGGAAGGGCTTGGGCAAGGTCGAGGTCATCCCGCTTGAGGGCATCCCGGAGGTCGAGGAGGGCGCGGACGTCGCCGGCCTGGTGCTAGCCTCCATCGGGAGGTCGCGCGTCAGGCTCAGGGACGGGGACGTCGTCGTCCTGAAGCAGAAGATCGTGTCGAAGGCCGAGGGGAGAGTCGTGAGGCTTGACGCCGTCAGGCCGGGCGCAGAGGCGCGCAGGCTGGCGGAGGCCGAGGGCAAGGACCCCAGGCTGATGGAGCTCGTCCTGAGGGAGTCCGTGCGCGTCGTCAGGAGAGGGCACGGCGTCGTGATAACCGAGACCACGCACGGCTTCGTGTGCGCCAACGCCGGCGTCGACCAGTCCAACGTCGGCGAGGGGCGCGCCTGCCTCCTGCCGCTGGACTCCGACCTCAGCGCAAGGAGGGTCAGGTCGGCCCTCGAGTCCAGGACCGGGAGGCGACTGGCCGTAGTGGTCACCGACACCTTCGGCCGGCCGTGGAGGCGGGGCCAGACCGACGTGGCCATCGGGTGCTCGGGCATCGACCCCCTGCTCTCGTACAGGGGGAGGCAGGACAAGTTCGGCTACCCCCTGCGGGTGACAGAGCCGGCCGTGGTGGACGAAGTGGCCGGCGCAGCGGAGCTGGTGATGGGGAAGCTCGAGGGCGTGCCCGCCGCCGTGGTACGCGGGGTCGTCTTCGTTAGGGGGGAAGGGGGAGTGAGGTCGCTCATCATGGCAAAGGACAAGGACCTCTTCAGGTGAGCCGTTGAAGGTCGTCGCCCTCGCAGGCGGGACTGGCTCGGCGAAGCTGCTGCGCGGGCTCTCGAGGTCGGGGGCCGAGCTGACCGTCGTGGCCAACGTCGGGGACAACTACCTGGCCAACGGCCTGTACGTCTGCCCAGACGTCGACACCGCGGTCTACACCCTCGCGGGGGTCGCCTCGCGGGAGCGCGGCTGGGGGGTGGAAGGGGACACCTTCGAGGCCCTCGGGCAGCTCCGGCGGCTCGGGGAGCCGGCGTGGTTCTCCCTGGGGGACAGGGACATCGCCCTGCATCTGGCGAGGGCGAGGATGCTCCGCGAGGGGAAGTCCCTCACCGAGGCGACGGACGCCCTCCGGAGGGCCCTGGGGTCCCCGTGGCCCGTCCTCCCGGCTACGGACGCCCGCGTCGAGACCCACGTCCTCACACCAGAGGGGGCCCTGCACCTGCAGGAGTTCTGGGTGCGCGACCGGGGCCGGCCGGCAGTCAAGGGCGTGGAGTACAGGGGGGCGTCTGGCGCCGCGCCCACGAAGGAGGTGAGAAGGGCATTGTCCCGGGCCGACAGGATAGTGGTCTGCCCGGCCAACCCGGTCACGAGCATAGGCCCGATGCTGGCCGTCCCGGGCTTCACAGAGATGCTGGCCGCCTCGCGGGCGACGGCGGTGGGGGTCTCTCCGATGGTGGGGAAGGCCCCGGTCAGCGGGCCCGCCGCCAAGCTGATGCGGGGGACCGGGGTGAGGCCCGATACCGTAGGGGTGGCGCGGGCCTACTCGGGCTTCCTTGACGCGCTCCTCGTGGACAGGGGGGACGCAGGCTCGGCGGGCGAGATCCGGGCGCTGGGGGTCCGGTGCGTCCCGGCGGACATCGTGATGAAGGGCCGGGCCGGCGAGGCGAGGCTGGCGCGGGAGGTGCTGACCGCGTGAGCGCAACCGCGGTCCTGATCCCCTTCAAGGCCGGCCTGAGGAAGTCGAGGCTCGCCTCAGTCCTGGGCCCAGCCCAGAGAGAAAGGCTGTCCCTGCTGATGCTGCTCGACGTGCTGGGCGCCTTCAGGGGGGCCGGGGCGGTCGGCTCCTGCCATGTGGTCTCCTCAGACATGGAGGCGCTCGCCCTCGCCCGCAGGGAGGGGGCGATGACCATAGAGGAGAGCCGGGACGCGGGGGTGAACGCGGCGGTCATGGCCGGGACGGCGGCCCTGGGGGAGGGAAGGGAGTACTTCGTGGTCCCCTCCGACCTCCCGTCTCTTGCTCCACGGGAGATAGTGGCCGCCTTCGAGCTGAGGAAGAGGTTCGGCTGCGTCATCTCCCCCTCCCGGGCGTTCGACGGCACCAACCTCCTTGGGTTCGCAGGCGGCCGGCGGCCGCCCCTGAGCTACGACTCCGACAGCTTCTGGAACCACGTGGGCGGGGCCGCGGCCTCGGGGCTCTCGCTGGCAGTGCTCTGCGCGCCCGGGTTCCTAGGCGACGTCGACTCGCCTGACGACCTCCGCGCCCTCTCCCGCTCGAGGCGGACCTCGAGGGCGGCTGCCTTCGCCAGGGAGGCGGTCGCATGAGGCCCATCCTGATCTCGGGGTGCACCCTGGGCCTCGGAAGGACGGGGTCCGTCCTGGTCGCGGGCGGGAAGGTCGAGCGCCTCTCCGATGGCGGGGAGCTGGATGCTCCCCCGGGGGCCCTGCGGATCGACGCGGCCGGCGGCTCCCTCTTCGCCGGCTTCGCGGACACGCACTGCCACCCGTTCGAGTACGGCTGGCTGAAGAGGAACGTGGACCTGAGGGGCACTGCCAACATCACCGGCCTCCGGCTCCGCCTCCAGGCGAGAACCCTCCGCGCCATGGCGGGCCAGTGGGTGACCGGCATGGGCTGGGACCAGGAGGCCTTCGGCGGGAGGATGCCAGACCGCTCGGACATCGACGACATCACCGGGGAGGTGCCCGTCGCCCTCACGAGGGTCTGCGGCCACATCGCCCTCCTCAACAGCGCCGCGCTGAGGGCGCTCGGCTTCGAGGGGAGGGAGGGGCCCGAGTTCGTCAGAGACGCGTCCGGGCGCCTCACGGGCATCGTGAAGGAGGGGGCGCTGGAGGAGGCGAACGCGAGGATCCCCCACAGCGCCGAGGCCTGTGCCGGCTACCTGCTCTCGGCCGAGTCCGAGGCGGCGAAGTGCGGCCTCACAATGCTGCACGCCGTAGTCTCGCCCTCTAGCTACCCCGAGGAGCTCCAGGCGCTCGCCTCCCTGCATGCGTCCGGGTCCCTCTCCCTGCGCTACAGGGTGTACGTCCCGCCCGGGGCGCTCCTCCACGTGAAGGAGAAGGGGCTGAGGGCCAAGCTGAGAGGGGCCGTCTCCCTGGCGGGGGTCAAGGTGTACGCCGACGGCTCGCTGGGGGCGAGGACTGCGGCGCTCAGGGAGCCCTACTCCGACGACAGGGGCAACCCCGGGATCCTGCGCCACACCGACGAGGAGCTCGCCGCCATAGTCGGGGCGGCCGACGCCGAAGGCCTCCAGGTGATGGTCCACGCCATCGGCGACAGGGCGGTCGAGCAGGCCGTCGGGGCCCTCTCGCCTTACACCGGCGGCGGGAACCCCCGGAGGCACCGCATCGAGCACGCGAGCCTCCTCCCGAAGGACCTCCTCTCGAAGATGGCGAGGCACGGCATAAGGGCTGCCGTCCAGCCTCTCTTCATCACGTCCGACTCCTGGGCGCCCCAGAGGCTCGGCGAGAGGGCCGAGGACCTCTACCCGCTGAGGTCGATGCTCGCGGCCGGCGTGGTCGCCTCGGGGAGCTCCGACTCGCCCATCGAGAGCATGAGCCCAGAGCTCGCCATGTGGGCGGCAATGGTCAGGGGGGGCATCGCCCCCCGCGAAGCCCTGACGCTGGAGGAGGCCCTAAACCTATACACCTCCAACGCCGCGTCGAACGGTTTCGGAGAAGGCGGCCACGGCCTGAGGGAGGGAGCCGACGCCAGCTTCACGCTCCTGGACTCGGCCGTCGGGGGTATGCACCCGGCGATGCTAAGGAAGGTGGGGACGGCGGCCACGATCGTGGGCGGGGAGATTGCCTACTCGTCGATGGGAGATGAAGGCTAGCTTGCCTTCTGAAACTTGCCAGACTTGCCGTCGTAATTCATTAGCCCGCCGTAGATGGTCCAGTGGACGAGAAGGGTGTTGATCAGGGACTCGTTGAGCTCAGGCTTGTAGTGCCACTTGATGCCCATATCCGCCAGGGCGTCGGCCACCTGCCTCGCGGTCACCGGCTTCCCTTTGGAGGCGAGCTCGAGGGCGGTCCTGAAGGGCTCGATGTAGGCAAGCCTGTCCCTGAGCATCTTCACCTTGTTCTTCTCCGCCTTCTGGAACTTGTGCCCGAGCTCGGTCAGGCAGACGACGCCTTTCTCCGACTTCACGAGGCCGAGCATCTCGGCGGCGTCGAGCACCCCAAGGAGGACTGCTATGTCTGCCCCCATCTCGTCGGCAAGCCTTGGGACGTCCACCTTGGCCCCCAGGCCGCCGGTCACTTCAACAAGGCTGATGACCTGGCCCGCCCGGACGTTCCCGGGCATGATCAGGGCTATCGGGAGGGGGCGTCCTGGTTCTGCCATTTCGCTCTGCGCCTCCGCGCGCCCCGCGGGCCCTTAAGGAGCTGTCGGCTGGTCATGATAGTAGTGCATACACCTTGTCCACCCAGGCGAAGAACTCGGGGGACTTCTTGTTCCTCGGGCGCGGCAGGTCGATTTTCACCTCCCCCGCAACGTGGGCCGGGCGCTGGGACAGCACTACGGCCTTGTCCGCGAGCTCGACGATCTCCTCGACGTTGTGGCTGACCATGATTACGGTCTTGACCGAAGTGGAGGGGTTGATGAGCAGCTCGTAGATCTCCTTCCTGAGCCTCTCGGCGGTGAGGTCGTCGAGGGAGCTGAAGGGCTCGTCCATCAGCATCACCTCCGGGTCGGTCGCCAATGCCCGAGCCACCCCCACCCTCTGCTTCATCCCCCCGGAGAGCTCCCCGGGGTAGACGTTCTCGAAGCCCATGAGCCCGGTCTCCTCGAGCGCCTTTAGGGCCTTCTCGCGCTTCTGGTCGAAGGTGAGGTCCTTCCGAGAGCTGAGCGCGAACATGACGTTCTCGAGCGAGGTCCTCCATGGGAGAAGCACGAAGTTCTGGAAGACCATGGTTATGTCCCCGCGGGGGCCCGTGACGTCCGAGTCGAGGACTTGGACCGTGCCTGCGGTGGCCTTTGTAAGCCCCCCTATGATCCTGAGCAGCGTCGACTTCCCGCAGCCGGAGGGGCCTGTGATCGCGACGAACTCGTTGGTGCTTGCCGTGAGGGACACGTCCTCGAGCACAGGAAGGGGTTCCTTGTCCTTGTAGTACACGAGGCGCACTCCGTCGACCCCAACGATGCGGGTCCCGGGGGCGAGCTGCGCGGAACTCTCCGGCATCACGAACCCCCGCTTCGATTAGCGGTTATACGTGTACCGCTTCGTGACATGGTGGTATACTCTCCTCCAGACTGTCAGGTTGAAGGCGACGATCAGCACAGTCATCGACAGTATCGCAAGTGCAAACGTGGTGTAGTCAGGGGAGGAGGTGTTGGTGGACTGGACGATCACCCTGCCGATGCCCAGGCCGGTCTCCGTGAGCGGAGTGCCGCCGTTCGGGTTGAAGTACTCTGCGATGATTAGGGCGTTCCAAGCCCCTCCGATGGCCGTTATCGAACCTGTAACGAATCCGGTCAGCGCGCCGGGGATGTAGACGTCTCTCCACGCCCTGAGCCTCCCGACCTGGAAGACCCTTGGGAGCTCCTTGATGTCCGCTGGAAGCGTCCTGACTCCCGCCATCACGTTGAATATGATATACCATATGATGGCGAGCATGATGACTATGGCGGCCACAGCCTCGGGGAGGCCCCCCAGCACCGGGATCAGCACTATGGCTGGGAGGAGGATGGGGGCTGGTATCGACGAAATGACCTCGAGGATCGGCGAGACGATGTCGTAGAGCTTGAAGTTCAGGGAGATGACGATGCCGAGGGGCAGGCCTATGAGGACGCAGATCCCGTAGACGTACCAGACGCGAATGAACGACACCCCCAGGTTGAGCAGGACCCACCCCTCGTCGGACACTACCTGTGCCAGCGAAGGGATGGTGACGGAGCTCAGCCCCCCTCTCGCGAGGAGGGTCCCTGCGACGAAGAGCAGGAGTATGCCCAGGAATATGCCCACGGCGTACTTGATGCCCCTCCTGAACCTCGAAATCGTGGAAGTGAACCGTGTGACGCCCCTGCCCTGGGCGAGTAGGAAGAGCTTTGATATGCTGCGCTGGTTCACCCATGAGTAGAACTTCATGATGGGGTCGTTGTGAATCTCCCGGGGTTCCTCCATCATCTTGTACTTCTCGGACCAAAGAGCGAACTCCCTAAGGAAGACGAACCGCCAGACGACGACTACAAGTATGAGAGCCACGATCAGCGCTGTGTAGTCGGCGAAGTCCCCGTTGGCGAGGAACTGGGTGGCGCCTATGCCAATCCCGTAACCCACGGGGATTGCATGTTTGCCCAACGTGATTATCTCGCTAGCCACCAGGAAGAAGAGGCCCACCGCCCAGGAGGTCTGGGTGTTGTAGGCGATCCTGCTCAGCGAGGCGGGAATGTAGAGAGACCTCGTCCTCTGCCACCCGCTCGCGTTGGACATGTTCAGCAGGTCCGCGTAGTCCTGCGGGATTGCCTTGACGGCTTCGTAGACGCCGAAGGCGATGTTCCACGACATGCTGGTGAAGATGAGCGCGATTACCGCCAAGTTGGCGCCTATCACATTCGGGATCACCCCGTAGATGACCCCGATGACGAGCGGGAAGAATCCAAGTATTGGGATTGACTGGAAGATGTCCAGCAGAGGGAGTATCACGCCCTCAGCCCTCCTGCTCCTCGCGGCAGTGATGCCTACCGCAAGCGCGAAGACGATGCTCAGCCCCAGCGCGAGCATCATCCTGATCCATGACGAGAGGATGTCTACGGCGATCAGGCCTAACTCGAGGGACGCCGTGAGCCTTCGAAGGGCGGCGCGACCGCCTGCGCTATTTACGGGTTCCCGGAGAGCTGGGGGCTCAGCCTATGTACGGCATGCTCGACGAGTCGAAGCGACGCACCGTCTCGTAGGCGCCCTTGTCCCTGAACGACGTGAACTTCGGAAGGTCGGGGAAGAACCTGTCGAGGGGCTTGACCGCCATCTCGCCAGAAAGGTGCCTGTCTCCGAAGAAATCCCTCGCCACTTGCCTGGCCAGCTCCCTCACCCGCTGGTCGCTCTCGTATCCCAGGGCGTGGAGGTACTCGTGGGTGAGGATCATGAAGACATAGGAGTTGACCCGCGCTCTGCTCTTCGAGAGCTTCTGGACTATCCTGAGAAGGTTCCTGTTCATGACAATGGTGTTGGACCCCATTTGGTGGTAGGCCCCGACGTCGTTGGAGATGTCTCCCAGGACCAGCGTCAGCCCCGCCCTGTGGAGACCGAGGCTCCTCTCGGTGGCCGCCTTCACCATCTCGAATATGCGGTCGAAGCCCTCGGCGCTTGCCAGGGCCTGTCTGTTCTCGCTGAGGTTCACGTGCCTGCGGAAAGTGCCGCTCCTTGATAAATCACTCTGAGCGGCCGGTCCCCGCCTCGGGGCCCGCCTTCTACTCGGCGGACTCCTCTTCCATTCCCTCTTCCAGGTTGTCTAGCGCGAACCCTACGTCCTCCCAGCGGAACCTCCGTGGGGCAAAGCGTTGCATCTCAGCGAGCGGGGCCATGTTAGAACCTAAGTAATTACGTATCTTGATATCGACTATGGATAGGCAAACTTGACCTGTGCTTTACTCGCCGTTCACAAAACTAAGGTTAAATTGCCGTTAGAACCGGCGTATGACCGTGCCTGTCATCTTCCGGGTGACGCTCGGGAAGACGGGGAACAGCCTCCGCATAACCATACCGAACCCCGTGGTCGAAGGCTTCGGCTGGAAGGAGAAGGACCAGATAATGCTCATAGTCACGGAGAGCGAGATCACCGTCCGGAAGCTGGAAAAGGATCGGAAAGACAAGGCGCGGTCGCGCCCAGCGTCCTGACGGCCCAGGTCGCGCAGCCGGCACCCCGCGGCCGCCGCGGCCCAGGGCCGACCAGCAACGTTTTATCGCGGCTCCGGGCGGCTAGGCAGAGTTGTCCCTAAGCCGTTCGGTGGGGGCCTATTGGCGTCTCACGAAGCCCAGGATTTGGGGCCTGCTGGTGTTCACGGGGGTTGTGGCCATGCTCGTGGCCTACAAGGAGACGCCCGGCTCGGCGTTCTCTGCCCCTCTTGTGCTCACCGTGGCGGTGGCATTGGTCTTCGGGAGCGCCTCCGCCGACGTCCTCACCAACTACCACGACAGGGACATCGACGGCATAATGAAGCGCACCATGAGGCGCCCGATTCCGGCGGGTGAAGTCTCCCCGCGCTCTGCCCTGGGCTTCGGGCTTTCCTTGGCGGCCCTTTCGGTGGCCATCCCGCTCCTCCTGGTCGACGCCGCCTCAGCCGGCTTCATGCTGGTCGGCCTGCTCGACAACATCGTCGTCTACTCCCTCCTCCTGAAGAGGCGCAGCTGGCTGAACATCATACTCGGAGGCGTGTCAGGGGGGATGCCCGTCCTGGTGGGCTACTCCGCCGTCGGGAACCCATTCGCCCCGATCGCCCTCTACATGTCGGCCCTGGTGATGGTCTGGATACCGACCCACATCTGGAGCCTCGCCATCTTCAGCAGGGCCGACTACGAGGCCGCGAAGGTCCCGATGCTCCCCGTGGTGTTCGGCGACAGGGTGGCTGCCGTCTGCGTGGCTGCCACCAGCGCCCTCCTCACGGTCTTCTCCGTCCTGATCTTCCTGTTCACACCCGTGAGCATCTTCTACACGGTCACCGCCCTGGGCCTCGGGGGCCTCGTCCTTGCGTACAGCGCCAAGCTGGCCGTCGACAGGGCGAAGACCACCGCGTGGACGCTCTTCAAGATCACAAGCCCGTACCTGACGATGATCTTCCTCGTGCTGGGCCTCACCTTCTGGCTCTGAGGCCGCGTCTGGCCCGCGCCGGGCTTATATTCGGCCGTCGCACCCTCTCGCCTGATGCCGAGACCCCTCCAGGTGACCTTCGATTGCCGCGACCCCGGCCGCCTCGCAGGGTTCTACGCCAGGGCCCTGGGCTACGAGCTAGAGGGACCCCCAGAGGGCTACGGGTCATGGGAGGAACTGCTTCAGAAGACGGGCGCCCCGAGGGAGGAGTGGAGCTCGGCAAGCGCCATCGTCGACCCGCGCGGGAGAGGGCCGCGAATATACTTCCAGCGGATGGACACGCCAAAGGCGGGGAAGAACCGCGTCCACATCGACATCAACGCCAGCGGGGGGCGGGAGGTCCCCCTCCTGGACCGCAGGACGCAGGTCGACGCAGAGGTGGAGAGGCTGATCGAGGAGGGGGCGAGCATGCAGCGGGCGTGGGAGGAGGGGGGCGAGTACTGGGTGGTGATGGAGGACCCGGAAGGGAACGAGTTCTGCGTACAATGACCGTTTGTTAAAACTATCATACCAAACCATCTCCCTCATTTGAGCCGTCCTCTTGTAAGCCCCTTGGGGCCGTATCACGCACGAGCAGAATGGAGTCCGTGCCCCAGCTGCGAAGGCTACTGGACACTGTGAACCAGGGCAAGGAGTACTCGGTCATCGCCAGCCTGCCCAAGAACAGCTCCTCCCTCGCGGCCAGGGCCGTGGAGGCGGGAGCCGACGCGGTCATGATGAACATCGAGGGGGACGAGGGGTCCTCCCAGGGGCACTACGGCGGCTACGACCTCCACGACGCGTACATCAACGACGTCATCTCCACGGTGTCGGTCCCATGCGGCCTCTACATAGGAGGAGGGAGGCACCTGACCGAAGAGTACTGGGAGAGGATAATGTCGAGCCCCTTCGGCTTCGTGGAGATGTACGCCCACCTGATGCCGCTCTTCGTCCTTTCCGACCCGCGGCTGAAGAAGGTCTGCGCCATCTCGACGGGATACATCCTGGAGCAGGTGAGCCAGCTGTCGAGGACCGAGGGGGTGGACGCCCTTGACGTGGCGACGGTCGCCCCCCAGGCCAGGGGCACGCCGTTCAGCGCCCTCGACTACGCCACACTGGGCGTCATAACGCGGCTCTCCACCAAGCCCGTGCTGCTCAGGACGCAGAAGAGGCTCACGCGTGGGGACATCTCGAGAGTGGCCGAGCTCGGGGTGAAGGGCCTCGTGGCCGACCCGTGCCTGTTCTCTGGGGCGGACGAAGCGTATAAGGAAGAGCTGGCCAGCCTAGTCCCTAGGCGAGAGGCCACGGATGCCCAGTAGAAGACCCGCAGGGCCCGCACCCTGCCAGTCGGCCAAACCCCCTGCTGCCCCACCCGAGGGAGGAGGCAGGGCGGCGTGAGGCCGGTATTCTTCGAAGACGCGAACCTGAAGGGGTTCGGGCACCTCACCCTCATGAGACACGTGGGCCAGCTCAGCCGGGGGACCAAGGGGCTGCTGGAGGCCCTCCGGGAGAGCGTCACGGACGCCACAGACTTCGACATCTGGGGGAGGGCGCACCTCGCCGACACATGTAGGGAGTCCCTCGGGAAGGACTACAACCAGAAGGCTGAGGGGCTCACGACGTTCGTCAACGCGAGAGCCGTCCCCGGGAAGCTCCTGCTCGAGCTGACGTCGAGGAAGACGCCGTTCGTGGCCCTTGCCGGGGGGGAAGTCCTGGCGGCCAGGGTCAGGGGGGCGGAGCTCCAACCCGGGCCCATCGGCGCAAGGGAGGCCGCGAGGCTCCGCAGGAAGGTCGAGGCCCTCGAAGCGCCCGCGGGGAGCCTGTTCGAGGGGTACTGGGACCTCGTCCAGAGCAACGGCCTCGCCATAGCCGAGCAGTCCAGGCGCCCCGAGGTGCCCATGCCCCTCCCGGGCGCCGTCGAGGTCCGCGGGCCCAGGTCCAACCTGATGATCGACGCCAGGGCCGAGGTGGAGGCCCTCGTCGCCTTCGACACGCGGCTCGGGCCGGTGATCGTGGCCCAGGGGGCCACGGTGGAGAGCTTCAGCAGGGTCATGGGCCCCTGCTATGTCGGGCCAAGGAGCAAGGTCCACTCCGCCCTCCTCGGGGGAGGGACGTCTGTCTTCGAGGGGTGCAAGGTCGGGGGCCAGGTCGACAACTCCATAATCATGGCGCACACCAACAAGGCACACCACGGCTACGTCGGTGACTCCTACGTCGGCGAGTGGGTGAACCTGGGCGCCGGGAGCACCTTCGGCAACCTCAAGAACACCTACGGGAACGTCCGCCTCGACATAGGCGGGAAGAGGCACGACACGGGGATGGTGAAGCTGGGGCCCGCTGTCGGGGACATGTCCAAGGTCGCCATAGGCGCCCTGGTCTACTCCGGGAAGCTGCTGGGCGCGGGCTGCCACCTCGCCGGGCTGGCAGACGCCAATGTCCCGAGCTTCACCTTCAGGTCGGGGGATGGACGGATGGTGGAACTGAAGGTCGAGTCCGTGCTCGAGACCCAGCGCAGGATGATGGAGCGGAGGGCGAAGACCCTGTCCAGGGCCGGGGAGGCGCTGATCAGGCGCGCCTTCAGGGAGACGGCGGCCGAGAGGAGGAAGGCCGAGGTGACGAGGGGCCCCCTCTCATGAGGCTGGAGGGGAGGGACCGGTGCCCCTTCGACCAGCTTATAGCGGAACCAAACCGGGGCTGTTAGCCGGAAACAGGTGAAAGCAGGGTTGGACGACATCTTCTCGCTCAAGATGCTCGAGGAGGTCGACCGGAGCGGGGTGAGGAGGGCCTACGACGAGTGGCCCCGCATGGCCAGGGCGGGGTTCGCCGTCAGGCCCCACCTCCTCAGGAAGGGCTTCCGCAAGGCCTTCTTCCTCGGCATGGGCGGCTCGGCGGCCGGGGGCGACATCGTGGCGAGCTGGCTGTCGGAGAAGCACGAGTTCGAGACTGCGACCTTCAAGGGGCAGCTCCCGGTGGGGGACATGAAGGACGCCATAGCCGTGGCGTGCAGCGCCTCGGGCCAGACCGAGGAGACCATCGAGATGCTCGAAACCGCCGTCAAGCGGGGGGCAACGGCGATAGCGGTGTCCTGCGGAGGCAGGCTGATGCAGGTGGCCAAGGAGAAGGGCGTCCCCCACGTGATGATGCCGAAGGCCCTCGCCCCCAGGTACACCCTGCCGTTCATCATCTTCTCCTGCCTCTCGATAATCAACGAGGGGCTCGGGCTGCACTGCGAGGCCGAGGCCGAGGGCGCCATGGCCGAGATGGAGCGAGAGCGCGAGGAGATAGGCGTCGGGTCCCCCCTGGCAAGCAACCCGTCGAAGAAGCTGGCGCTCGCCATAATCGACAAGATCCCGGTGATCTACGGGGCCAGGCCCACGCGGGGGGCAGGGATCCGCTTCAAGAACATGCTCAACGAGAACGCGAAGACGCACGCCATCTTCGACGGGCTGCCAGACGCTTTCCACAACGAGGTCGAGGCCTGGGAGGACCCGAGCCCCGAGTACGTCCCTGTCTTCCTGAGGCACCCGGCCGAGACCCCGAGGGACAGGGTCAGGGCCGACGCAATGGTCGCCATACTGTCGGAGATGAAGATGGGGCCCATCGAAGTGTCCGGAAGGGGGGGCTCGAGCCTCGCCCAGCTCGTCACCATGGTCTACAGGCTGGACCTCGCTTCCTTCTACGTCGCCATGGGCAAGGGGCAGGACCCGCTTCCGACCAGGCTCATGGACAGGATAAAGGAGAAGGGCAGGACTCAGTAGTCACTTGATGCCCACGAGCTGCGCCAGCTCCTTCCTCGCGCTCGCCCCAAGCACCTGTGCAGCGGCCTCCGGGGAGACCTCGCTCACGTAGATGCCCCCGCCGAGCTCCAGGCCGGTCCACCTCTCGCGCCTCGGGCAGACCTCGATGTGCCAGTGGATCTGCTTGGTGGTCTTCTTCTCGGAGGAGCTGTGGAAGATCATCGTGAACGAGGGCGAGTCGAGGGCCTTCGCCATCCCGCCGAGCGTCGACCTGAGCATCAGGGACAGGTCCATCATCTCCTTCTGAGAGAGCTTGAGGAGGCTGGTCATGTGCCTCTTGGGGTAGACCCAGAACTCGAAGGGGTGGGTGGACACCCAGGGGGCGAATGAGATGAAGAAGTCTGTCGCCAGGAGCTGCCTGGGGCCCCCAGTCTCGGTCCCGACCACCTGGCACATTGGACAGACGCCCAGGTCGTTGAGGGAGGTCTGCACGGTGTCCGCTTCCTCCTCCACCGCCGGCGGGACGCGCGGGGTCGTGACTATCTGGATGTGCGGGTGGACGCAGGTCGGCTGGCCCCCGGCCTCGGAGTCCACGTAGACAAGGACGTAGCTGACCCCCTTCTGGGAGTAGAGCCACCGGACCTTGTCCTGCAGCGAGGCGAGGATGTTGGTCCACTGCTCGATGTCTATCCTCGCGAAGGGCTGGTCGTGCTTGGGCGTCGCGACCAGCACGTAGTGGTACCCGACGGCCGGCTCGCTGTAGTGGGGGGGCTCCCCGTAGGAGGGGGGCGCGTTCGCAGTGACCAGGGGGTTCTTCGCCGGGAATATCCGCACGGACCAGTTCTTGATCACGTTCCCTTCGGAGTCCGTCTGCTTCAGTAGCGTGTCCCCGCGCTTGACCAGGACGAGGTCCGCGGGCAGAGTCATCTCCTCGTTGCCAGGGCAGAAGTTGCACTTCTCCGCCTTCTGGGGGATCACCTGGCCGGGCTTCAGCCCCCGGTCTGGGAGTATGACGGACAGCTTGTCAGTGAAGTAATCTTTTCTTATTTCAACCATGTGCGCGGACGGACGCGCCGTCCAGATATTAGCGTTTAAGGGTCGGACGAGGAGCTGAGCACCGCCTCGGCGTCTGCGCACCGGCCGGCAAGACCTCGCCGTGAGCTCCGCGATCACAAAGCCGCAGAGCTCGATGGCCGAGGTTCAGAATGCCCGGAAGGGGCCGACCCCATGGTCATGCTTCGGTTGTGGGTGGCGGAGTTGCGCTCTGCATGGGCATCTCAACATGGGCATCTCAACATGGGGAGGGAGCTCCCTTTGGCGCCGTGACCTCGGCAGATGGAAACGGACATAATCGGGCCCGCAGAGGCACGGGGCGCGCATGAAGATAGGATACGTCTTGCTAGACGGCTGCGGGGACAGGCCGAGCCCCCAGTTGAATTACACGACGCCCCTCCAGGCCGCCTACACCCCCAACATGGACGAGATCGCGCGGCAGTCTCGGCTCGGGAGGGTGGTCACTGTCCGCCGCGGGGTGGCGCCGGAGTCGGACATCGCTGTGTTCAACATGCTGGGATATTCCTTCGGCAAGGGATACCCGGGGAGGGGCGTTGTGGAGGCGGTCGGAACGGGGCTGAGCGTCCGGAAGGGGGACCTCGCCCTAAGGGCGAACCTCGCGTCGGCCGAGGGGCGGGTCATCGTGGACAGGCGGGCCGGGAGGAACCTGTCCCAGCAGGAGGCGGAGAGGCTGGCAGAAGACCTGAACGGGATCAAGCTAGAGGGCGCCGAGTTCGAGTTCAGGGCCACGGTTTCCTACAGGGGCGTCCTGGTCATCAGGGCCGGCGGGGGGCTGTCGGCCGGCATCTCCAACACGGACCCCGCCTACGCCAAGGTGGGAGGCTTTGGGGCTGCGAAGCCGACGGTAGCGGGCGAGAGCGTGCTGCCCTCCGAGGCGGAGTCTCCCGACCCCTCCGCGAAGCGGGCCGCGGGGCTGGTGAACGAGTTCACCGAGAAGAGCCTGGCCGTCCTCTCGAAGAGCAAGGTGAACGCCGAGCGGAAGCGCGAGGGGAAGCTCCCGGCCAACTGCGTCCTGCTGCGCGACGCGGGCGACCACCTCCCCGAGGTGAGGTCGTTCGAAGAGAGGCATGGGATGAAGGGTACCGCGCTCGTCGAGATGCCCGCCGAGGTGGGGATCGCCAAGCTCCTTGGGATGAAGATGGTGGTCGTCAAGGACAGGAACGACATGGGCGAGAAAGCCTCGCTCTTCACCCGCGAGCTCCGGGAGGGCACCGTCGTCTACGTCCACATCAAGGGCCCCGACGAGTTCGGCCACGACGGCAACGCGCCCGGAAAGAAGAAGGTGATAGAGGCTATCGACAGGGACTTCTTCTCTGCGGTCGCCGGGAGGGTGGGCGAGGTGAGGGTGGGCGTCTCCTGCGACCATGCGACGCCGTGCACCCTCAAGATGCACTCCAGCGACCCCGTCCCCCTCATGGTCAGCACCGAGGGGAAGGGGGACGGCATGAGGTTCACCGAGGCGAACGCGAAGAAGGGCTCGATCGGCACGGTGATGGGCAGGGACGTCCTAGAGATTGTGGCGGGGAAGACAGGAAGGCCCAGGCGCTAGGGCGGCCGCGGGAACCTGAGGTCCGCGCACATCTTCACTTCGCCTATGGCCCTGCCGTCCCTGAGGAACTTGTCGGGGACGAAGCCGACCTTCCGGAACCCGAGCTCACTGTAGAGGCGGACCGCCGCCCGGTTGCTGGCGAATGCCTGGAGCTCCACGAGCCAGATGCCGGCCCGAGCCGCCTCCCCCATCGCCGTTTCAACCATCGCGCGGCCAAGGCCGACCCCCCGGTACTCCTTGAGTATCGCGATGCCGAGGACCCCCGCGTGCCTCTCGTCGGGCGACCTGCGCCGACCGATGTCGCAGTGCCCGACCACTTCGCCCCCGGCCACCGCGCCCACGCTGATCACCTTTGCCGCGGCGAGGCCGCGCAGGACCCCGTCGAGATACCTCCTCTCGTCCGCCAGTTTCATCCACCTGTCGAATCCAGTCAGCCCCAGCTCCCGGTTCGCGCGCTTCTCTCTGACGAGCGAGTTGGCGAACTTCAGGAGCGAGGGCAGGTCGCTCCTCCGCAGGGCGCGGAGAAGCAGGCGCCGACCGTCCCGCGTCTTGAACTCCCTGTATGCCTGACCGGGCCTCACGGTCTCCTTACGCGCCGTTGGATACTTGAAGGCTCTCGCCTCCGGCCGCTTTGCCGGTGCCGGCCCTCAGCCGCGCCCCCGGAGATGTGGCCGGAGCTCGGCCCCCTGCGCTGCGACCGGATCCCGGCCGTCGCGCCCCTTTCGCCCGGCCGCCCGGGGGGCGCAAGACTTCTAACACCGCGATGGTGCGGGCGCTTTGCGATGAGGCACTCCGTCTACGTGGTCCGCTGCGCCGACGGGACCCTCTACACTGGCTACTCGACCGACGTCGGCAGGAGGCTCCGGGAGCACAATGCAGGCAAGGGCGCGAAGTACACCCGTGGCAGGGCACCGGTCGAGCTCGTCTACCTGCGCGACGCGGGGTCGAAAGGCGCCGCTCTTCGCCTCGAGGCTCGGATAAAGAAGATGAGCAGGCGCTCGAAGCTCCTGCTCTGCGCCGGCAGGATGCCCGTGCGGGGGCACGGCTCACGCTGACGCTCGCAGTGCACCTGACTTGTGGTTGGTGTCCTTGTTCTTACTTGCCGACAATGTGGCAAGTGCGCGTTCTGCCCTCTTGAGATGCGTCATTGATATCAAGTAGGACAGATGCGACAGTTGTTTCCATATGTCACAAGACCCATGTTCGAGCTGCAGAGCTCCCGAAAACCTGCGGGGATGAATGCCAAGGCGAAATCCTGTAATGTTCAGGGGCTGACTCTATCGCTCAGCGTAGTATCTTGCAACCGCCCTGAACGACTCCTTCGGCTCCCACGGCAGATCCGGATATGTCACTCCATGCTCGCCCACCGGACCTGAATAACCATCCAGAGCGTGAGGATCGAGGTCGACCCCCAACATCTCCTTGGCCCCACGAGTGGCTTGTCTCCTGAACTCTTCCTCCGTCTCTGCCTCGGGGAAGCTCTTGACCAGGCTGAAGTTCGCCATGTCGGCATCGTACCTGGGGTCCGAGCGGTGCGGGGAGTTAGGGACTACGAAGGTTTGCACGAAGGCGCCTTCGACCCCCGCTGCATCGAGCACCCCCAACTGGTCGACCAGCTCGCGTGCCTGGAGCTCCTCGTCACGGATGTAGTGCCCGTCGATCCGGGGCGGGACATGCGCCATGTCCAAGAACATCTTGGGAATCTTCTGATTTGACCCGAGGATGTCTTCCATCATCCCGAAGGTTATCATGAAGCCGTTGGCTCCGAGCAGGTCCGCGCCCCGGAAGGTGCAGCACCCGAACTCCCCTATGATTACAGGCTTGCCGAATGCGTTGTACTTGCTTGTCATCTGGCCATAGGAGTCTTTGATCCGTGCGTCCCTGTAATGGTCCACCCCGACGAAGTCGAACGGCCTCCAGTCGACGGTTTCGAACGGCACGGAAAAGTAGGTCAGCGGGCCATGGAACAACTTCCTCGCGGCCTCGCTCAGACTCGACAAGTACGCGTTGAGCTGGCCGTTGTGCTTCCCAGCCATCATGTCGCCCCAGAACGAGGGACGGGTCATCCGGTCAAAGACGTTCTTGCCCTCGATCATCCCCTGAGAGAAGAGAGTCAGCTCAGAGCCCACGCTGAAGACCAGCTTCCCGGGCCACCGTTGACGGATCCCCTCTGCCCGCTCCGCCGCCCTCGCGATGTACTCGAGAGTCTCATCCTGGCTCTTGTCCCACATTTCGGGAGATAGCCAGACCTCCAGCCCTTGTGACAGGGCGTCTTGGCTGGCTGTTGCCAGTCGATTGATGTCCAAGCCACAGATTCTTACTGCATTGCAGTGCAAGTCGTTCCTGATGATTTCCAGTTCTCGATGGACGACGCTTGGTTCAAACTTGGGGCGCCAGTTTCCTCCCATCATCACGCGGCCCGCGTCATAGCAAACTCCTTTCCGATTCAACTTCGGATTGCTCTCGGCGAATCAGGATTCTTGTGGTGCATAAGGGTTCTAGTCTTACGAGCTTCCTGGAGTCGTTGCTGAAGCAAAAAGGACGCCGGGCGGCCGCTCATAGCTGCCGCTGGCGTGTTGCCCTCCTTGTGTGAAATGGATTGGAGAGTTTGTGTGCTACTTGCCGACGATTATTTCGATCGAGGATATGTTCCTCTGCTCTGCGCCTTCGCCAACGACTTCGGTGTTGATGGCAATGTTCTTGATGAGGAACTGGCCGTTGCCGAGTCTCTTGGTGACGATTTCAGCCACGTCGACTGCTCTGCTGATTGAGAGTCCACGCGCCTTCACTACGACTTCGCCGTTCTGAGCCAGCTGGATGAGCGCGCTCATGGCGTAGTTCATCACCGGCTTCTTGCCGACGAAGATGTGGTTGGGCAGGTAGGGTCTTTGTGCTTGTGTGTTCTCGGGTTGTGTGGTTGGCGTTTGTTCGACAGAGGATCCCTCTGCTTCTGTGTCGGATTTCTTTCTTGGCATATGGATGTCCTTACTCGCCACGAGCCCTTCGGTGCATATTTAACACTAATGCCCTTTGAGAACCCTCGGCTGACGCCGATGCAGGTTGCCGAGAAGGCAGAGGGCGATGGGGTGGTCCGCCCGGCGGCTACCTCGTGGGCAAAGCATACACGTACTTGAGCGGAGCCTTCGACGTGTTCCTCACGTTGTGAGCCGTATGCGGGGGGACAACCACGACGCAGGGCGCCTCGATTGCCTGTGCGCTGCCCGCGCGGACGACCTCGCCCTCCCCTTCGACCACCACAATCAGCTCCTCCTCGGCCTCAGTCGCGTGCTCTCCGACCTCCTCCCCTGGGTCCAGCACGACGTAGCCCGCGTGGATCTGAGAGCTCTGGGCGCGAGAGACGACCGTCTCAGACTTCTCAAGCCGTTTGACGTAGATACTCACGGCTCAAGGGTTGCTAGATGCGGTAATAACCAAGACTCGGTTCCCGGCGGCCGGCATCCGGGCCGCCACGCTCGCGTCCCGACGGATTCGAGAGAGCATCCCCCTCCGACGCGCCTGGCTCTTGCTCCGGGGGTCCCCAGAGAGTGGGCGGCGCTGAGCTCGACATTGTCAGCCTTCGCGCAGCCGCGAAAGGGATGCCCTGCGCTCCGCGGAATTGGCCGGCAGCCCGGGACCCCTCGAGGGGGGCTCGGCGCCGCTCCGCGGGCGGGCCCGCGGCCTTGGCTTCGACGCATTCGGCCCTCGCGGGCACAGGAGAGTGGCAAGGCCGGAGGGGGGAGTTCAATCTCCCGCTCGCAGCGCGCCGTACTCCGCCACGTCGACTCGGTTCAAGGCTGAGCCAGTCTCGAGGAACCGCCGCACGTTCCTGGCAGCCTCCGCCATCGGGAACTCGAGGGTCCCGCCAAGAGGCGTTCCCGATATGTGGAGGGTCCCGCAGAAGTTGGGTAGGTTCCATGCGTCTGTGTCGAAGGTCTCCTTGCCTTGGCGTTTCCAGAAAACGTCCGTCGCGTATCTGCTCTCGGGCCTCTCTCGCAGCCACCTGATCAGCCCCTCTTCCGAGACCGTGCCGCCCCTTCCTATGTTGGCCACCGTGACTGACTCCTTCGCCTTTCGCAGGACGTCGTAGCCGACCAGCCCCGCGGTACTCCGTGTCAGCGGGAGCGCTATGGCCACCGCGTCCGCCGCCCCTATGACGGAGCCGAGGTCCTCGACCCCGTGCCTCTCGTCGAACGCCTCCGGCGTCCTGAACGACCTTGAAACCCCCACGGTCCTCATCCCGAAAGACCTGCCCAGCCTGGCTATCTCGGACCCTATGGCCCCGCATCCCACCACAAGCAGCGTGCCCCCCTTCAACAGCCTGGGCACCGTCCTCTGGTTGCGCGCGTGGAGGCCCTTGGCCACCCCGAGCAGCAGCCCCCAGGCGTGCTCGGCCACCGGCTCGGTGTACGCCCCCGCGTTGGAGAAGACCAGCACGCCATCCGGGACGGCTCCGAAGTCAAGGCCGTCGACCCCGGCGGAGAGCGTCTGCACCATCCTGAGCCGCTTCATCCTGCCGAGAAGTTCCCTGCCGGCCCTCGTCGGCCAAGCCATCAGGACCTCGCACCTCGAGGCCGCAGCCGCGTCAGGAGGGTTCTCGTGGAGCTCGTACTTCGCCAGTATCGACCTGGCGCCCTCGGACAGGGAGCCGTTCACGTAGATTCCGGTGCTCACTTCGCTGACTTCCGGGGCTACTTCGCGAGGGCCCTTATCGGTATGTCCTGTGTGGTCCCGTCAGGGAGCGAGCGCCTGATCGAGATGGGGAGGGCGTCCGCCTCGAGCTCGAGCGTCGCCACTTCGATGGGGCCCCTGTACTTGCCCTCGAGGACGATGAAGGGGGGCGCGCCCATGGCGAGCTGGAGCGACCTGGCTCCCACGATCCTCGCCCTTTCGAACCTCGTCAGCTTCGGCGGCCCTACCTTGATCTCGAAGGACGCGATTGAGGGGGCTCGGGTTCTCTTCTGTGTCTTCGCAGGTGCCAACAGGAATCCTCGGAGAATTACTGCCCTCCCGACTCATCAGATAAGTCTTTTTGGGACCGGCGCGACTCTCAGATGCCATCGGCGCCCCGCCAGGTGCTGGGCCCTTGAGCCGGACGGGCCGCGGCGCGTTGAGAATGGTGAAGGACAGGCGCGTGCGGCCTCCATCCTGCAGCGCCGGGGGGGTCGGTGCGAGGGAACCGTGGGACTCCGAACGCCCAGTCGGCCATTCTCCTCCCGACGGTCGACTGCTCTTGGCGCCAATCCTGGCGCAATCTTGGACGATTCTCGGAATAGGCATAATATGCCGGGCCGGCCTGCGCAAACGTGAGCGTCAGTTGACCGGGAGTTCTTTTGGGACCAGGGCCGGCTCAGCCGTGGCCCTCACCTCCCTGTCAGCTGCGCCGTCATCATGGTGAATCCGAGTGTCGTCAATTAATGTTGCGTTCAGGAATCTGCGACATCGCAGGATGCGGACGACCCTCACAGTCTCGGGGATCGTCATCGGGGTCGCGATGGTCTTGGTGCTCCTCGCGCTCGCAGCCGGGACCTCAGGCCAGACGGGCGGCCTGCTGCGCAACGTAGTCGGCGCTGAAATCACGGTCGTCAACTCGACCACGCCTAGCTTCCCAGGGGGCGGGGGTAGGGGGAACGGGTCAGGGTTCCCAGGCGGCGGAGGAGGATTCATCGGCACCTTCGGCCGCGGCAACACCATCAACGAGACCTTGGTGGATTCCATCGAGAACATGAGCGGGGTGTTCGTAGCCTCCCCTCAGCTATCGACCTCGGGCTACGTGAACGGAGCCAACGTCTTCCTCTACGGCATCGACCCCAGCACCTACTCGCAGGCCACCAGCGGCCTCGACATGACCGAGGGGACGGGGCTGAACGCGAGCCACCAGATAGTGCTGAATAGCGTCACCGCGGACGACCTAGGGGTGGTGGTCGGGTCCAAGGTCACCGTGGGCGCGAACTCGTCAGGCGGCTCGACCTACACTGTCGTAGGCATCTACACCAGCGGGACCACTTTCGGACCGCTGGCCCGGTCAGGTTACATCGAGCTCACGGACGCCCAGAGCCTCGGCAACGAGTCAGGGAAGGTGACCGAGATCTACGTGAAGGCCACCGATGCGTCTCTGGTGAGCAGCATCGCTTCCAGCATCGACTCCTCCGTATCGGGCGTCACCGCCAATGTCGCCATCGCGGTGGCAGGGTCGGCCGCAGAGCTCTCTGACACCATGACCACGTTCTTCACCGTCATAGGGCTGGTGGCGCTGTTGGCCGGAGCCTTCGGGGTTATCAACACGATGATGATGTCGATCGGCGAGAGGACTCGTGAGATCGGCACGCTCCGAGCCATCGGGGCGACGAAGGGCCAGGTGTTGCGCATGTTCTTGAGCGAGTCCCTGCTCATCGGCCTGATAGGAGCGGTCGTAGGGGTGTTCATCGGAATCGTGGTGTCGCTCGCGTTCCCGCTGTTTACGGGGTCGGCTGCGCCAGGGCCCTTCGGGGGACCCGGAGGGGCCTTGAGAGGGGCGCTCACCCCTGCTCTGACGCCCTTCGACATCGTCCTGAGCCTCGCCCTGGGGAGCCTGGTCGGAATCCTGGCCGGGCTTTACCCGTCCCTTCACGCATCTAGGATGGACCCCGTGGAGGCGCTCCGCCATGTCTGAGGTGCTCGTCAAGACCGTCGAGCTCGAAAGGAGGTACAGGAGGGGCAAGATCCCCGTCCCCGCCTTGAACGGCGTGGACCTCGAGGTGCAGAGGGGCGAGATTTTGGGGATCATCGGGCCGTCGGGCTCGGGAAAGACCACGCTCCTCAACCTCATAGGGGGGCTGGACCGGCCTTCCAGGGGGACTGTCTCGGTGGACGGGGTGGAGTTGAACGGGCTGGACGACGCGCAGCTCACCGAATACAGGCTGCACAAGGTGGGCTTCGTCTTCCAGTTCTACAACCTGATCCCGACCATGACGGCCCTCGAGAACGTCGAGCTCCCCATGGTGCTGGCTAAGATGGCTCCTCCGGACCGGAGGCAGAGGGCCATGCAGCTCCTGAAGGAGGTGGGGCTCGAGGGGAGGGCGGAGCACCTGCCCGAGGAGCTAAGCGGGGGCGAGCAGCAGAGGGTGGCCGTTGCGCGCTCCCTCGCAAACCATCCCTCCGTCATCCTTGCGGACGAGCCGACGGGCGACCTCGACTCGAAGTCGGCAAAGAAGCTTATGGAAGTCCTGAAGTCGCTGCGGAAGGAGGAGCATGCCACCTTCATACTGGTGACCCACGACCCCATCGTCGTGGCGGAGTGCAACCGCGTCTGCGCCATCAGAGACGGGAAGATAACCAGGGTGTCCAAGATCGGGGAAGACGGTAGGGTGCTCGACCACAGCAGGTTTGTCATGGACGCGCTCTTCTAAGCGGCGAGCAAGTCCCCTCATCCAGGCCATGCCACACCGTCCTTCAGGACGAAGGAGCCCTTGCCTGGGGTCTGGGCCTGGCGCTTCGCCCACGACGCGGGAGAGTCCTTAAGCGTCGCGCGGCGCGGGCCCCGGGACTGCGTTTGGACTCACAAGCCGGCTCAGTCTCCAAGGTAGACTGCTTGTTCACGTTCAGGGGCGGGGGCCAGGCGAAGGTCGCCCTCTACAGGCACCTCTCGCCTCTTTCGGTCAACGCGCTCATGAGGATCCTCCCGGTGGACAGCAGGGTCAACGTCCAGCCAGGCATGCGCTGCCTCATCACCCCCCTGGCCGTCGGGGTCGAGAAGCCCAGGACATCGTTCTCCCGCGGCGACGTGGCGCTCCTCGCTGCCGGGGGGCTGATCTGCGTGTTCGTCCAGGAGGCGAGGAGCGACCGTCCGCTCAACCCCCTCGGGAAGGTGGAGGACGGGCTCGGACTCTTCGACGCGACCAAGATAGGAGAGTCAGTCCGGCTCGCGCTGGCCCCACAGGCGCCCCCGCCCCAAGGGTAGCGGCGCTCCCGGGCGGAGCAGCCGTCTCAGACCAGGTTGACCAGCGACCCAAGTAGGAACCCGACGAACACGCCGGCGTACACCAGCCGCCTGTCCCCGTCGCCGAGGCTCTTGAACAGGTGGCTTAGCATCGGCAGGATCACGTAGAGTATGCTTCCGATGGCGACCCCCTCGAAGACGAGCTCGAAGACCGCAGAGTTGTAGTAGAACCCGACGGCCGCGCCCATGAGGGTGGGAACGCCTCCGATGAAGAAGAGCGGAAAGAGCACCTTCGCCTCCGCCTTCACGCCGTGAAGGAACGGCGACGCTATCGGGAATCCCTCGGTCAGGTTCTGGAGGGTGAATCCAACGAGCACGACGAGGGTGGCGCCCGTCAGTCCGATCGCCACTCCGAGGCTGCCGAAGACAAGGCCCTCGGTCAGGTTCTGGAACCCTATCCCCAGGGCGATCATCAGCGAGAGCTTCGCGGGAGAGAGGGCCGCCCTCGACCTGCCGTCGAAGAGGTAGATCGCGAGGAACCCTGCCGCGAGTGAGGCCAAGAACGCCGCGTCGTAGTACGGGGACGAGCCGTAGCCGTAGTAGCTCCCGCCGCTGTACAGGGTGGGCGCAGCGTCGGCGAAGACGTCTGCCACCAGAAACACGAGTATCCCCACCGCGACGGCGGTGAGGAGGCCGGCCTTCCGCGCGTCCGTCCCCCTCCAGAGGACCAGCGGCAGTGAGAGGAATATCGAGAAGCCCATCACCCCTGAGAAGAGGAGCATCTCGGCGAACCCAACCAAGGTGCCTGGGCATAACATATGTTATATTTAACTTGGGCCCCGCGCCGGGCCGGCGGACTAAGACGCGGCACTCCGTCTAAGGCTGAAGACTACGAGCGCCGTCTTCCGTCGGGCTGGCTGGGCGCTACTGAACCTTCCAGATGGAATGCCCGCTGAAGCCGCCTGCCTTGGAAATGAGCTTCTTGGCCTCTAGGTCCCTCAGGATCCCGGTGGCGATGGAGGCGTTCACCCCCAGGGCCCTCGACGCCCCGTATGTGGTTATGGCCTTCAGCGGTGTCAGGCTCTTCAGCATCTCGGCTTCGGTCATCCTGGGGACGAGGAACGGGAGCCGCTTCTGCTGCTGCGGCGGCGCCTTCTGCTCTTTCGCTCCCTTCTTCCCCTTCTGGGCGTCGCCGGCCTGCTGCTCGGTGTCTGTCGAATCCTGCTTCTTCTCCATCGACGCCAGCGATTTCTTCTTGACTCCGCCCAAGTGGTTTCAGTTGGCCTCGACGGCAGAGTGGAATTAAGCTTTCCCCCTACGCATGCAGATCAGGAGCAGCGCGTGAGCTCGAACGTTGGGGACCAAGGACGTACTCATGATGCGCATGTGAACAGTCGAGGCAGACAGGCAGCAGGGACTCGAACGTCCCTTGGAAGCGGGCCGGCTATGCTTGTGGCGTCTGGGAAGATGCGAAGCTAGTCACAGGCTCGTCAGCCCCCTTGAGAACTGCCACCACCGCGGCGATGATTACGGCCGATACAAGGAACAGCCCGGCAGCGTAGACCCACCCCCACGTCGTCGTTCCGGCGATCGTCCCGCCTGGGCCAAGGGCCCCCGGATCGAAGTATGCGTAGATGTAACCGGCTGCCACAGTAAAGGTGCACACCAGCATCCCCAGCGCCGCGACGACGCTCCTGCTCCCCTTCCTGTCTTGGAAGAAGTCCAGGGCCAGGAAGGCCATCGTGACCATGGTTAGACCGAACAGGGCGAAGTACTGCTGGTTCCCGAAGACTACGTCAGTGGGACCTCCGGAAAGCGTGGCTTCGTGGAACTCGATGAAGAAACCCTCGAGGGGCGTTGCCATGAACGCCAGGACCCACGTCGCTAGGATGGACATTCGCAGGGGGTCCTTCCACGCCGGCTTGCCTCTTATTGAGGTGAGCATGAGGGGGACGAGCAGCACCACCGCCCCTGCGCTCGCCAACAGCATCGTCGTGTCGTCACCCGCCATCCCGTTAGGGGCGGTGGATGACCACAGTTGGATGCTGCCGCCAGGGTTGCTCGCGAAGAGGAGAGGCGGGATGTAGGCCGCGAAAGCCTCCATGAGATAGACGAATGTCATTATTGCGACCCCGACCCCGCTTATCCAGAGCCCTGCCCTGGCTGCGGTTCTCTTCGCGCCGGTCAGGTTGAGGACGCCGAACCGCTTCGCCGTCACGGCCACCACGCCCACCATGAGCGTGATTCCGATGACGTGCGAGTGCGCTCCCATCGCGGCCCCCATGAAAGCAGGAGCTCCTCCGAGCCAGCCGATGTAGCCGTTCAACGCCGAAGGTGAGATATTCAGGTCGATGACGAAGTAGTTGAGCCAGAAGACCACGAACCCGATGACCCCAGCGATGAATGTGCCGGCCACCGTCACGAGGGTGAGCCAGTAGGTCCCGTCCATCCTCCGGAGGTCTCCCCACTTCGGGAGGTTGCTCCAGCGGGGGACCATGCCGAGGATGTTGTCGGCGGAGTCATACCTCCCCGAGATCTTCGCTGGCAGGAGGTAGAGCTGGATCAGAAGCGCGCCGCCGACATCTGCCAGGAAGAGGAGGCCGACGAAGACGAACGCTACCGGGAGCGGCGCCAGCCAGGTGCGGAACACCGGCCGCAGGTAGAGGAAGCCCCCGATGGCCCCGATTATGGTCCCCAAGGTGGCACGGTAGGCAATCGGGAAGTCGATTCTGGGCTCGAACCTCTCGAGGTCGAATGCCATGATCACCAGCAGCGCGGCGATCGAGCCGATGCCTATGGCTATCGAGTGAAAGTAGAGGTCAGAGGCGCCGAACGCGAACCACGGGGGGATTGTCCCCTGGGCGTCGGGGCCGATCCCTTCCACGAACCAGAGGGCTGACATCAGCCCCGTTATCAAGAGAATGAGCCAGAGGTAGGTCTTCATCGGATGCAGGTACCCCTTCTTCGTCATGAGGTAGCCGCTGGGCTGCCTCGGCATTGTAGCCGCCACCGACCTCGGCTCGGTCTTCGGTGCCGGGTCCTCCCGAAGGGCGTTGCGAGGGTTCGTCAGCATCTCAGTCTCGGAAGGCTTCGACGTTTCTGTTCCCGGCTCACTTTGCGCGTCCGAAGTTATAAGTAGACGATGCGGTTCTCAAAGGCGATTCTCAAGACTGGCAATGGGTCGAAGCCCCCACGGCGACGACTCCTCTAGGCCCAGAGCAAGGAGGGCCGGCTTTCGTGAAGGCGCGGAAGGGCCTTCGCACCGCCCCAGCAGGGCGGTCCCGCCTCCGAGCTTGCGCCAATCCTCGGCCCTGGGGGGGGGAGTCGGGGCCGGGGGCCAGCGAGGATTATAACTGCGGCCCCGGCCCAAGCGACGCCGTGGACTTCGCCAAGGTAGCAGAGGCCTACTCCAGGCTCGAATCCATCAGCGGCCGCAACGAGATGACGGAGGAGATGGCGGCGCTCCTCGCGGCGACCCCCAGGGGCGAGCTCGCCGAGCTCGCTTACCTCACCCAGGGGAAGCTCCGTCCTGACTACGAAGGCGTCGAGCTCGGGATGGCGGAGAAGCTGGCCCTCAGGGCCGTGGCCGCGGCCTCGGGCATCCCGGCGGCCGCCGTGTCCCAGGCGTACGTCAAGGCGGGGGACATCGGGTCAGCCGCCGAGCTCCTCCTCAAGCGCAGGTCGCAGGGGACGCTCTACTCCGAGCCCCTGACGCTCCACAGGGTCTACTCCACTCTGCTCAGGATCGCCGGCCAGAGCGGGGAGGGCTCGGTCGACGCCAAGGTGAAGGACCTGGTCAGCCTCCTGAACGACGCCACTCCCCTGGAGGCGAGGTTCATCATGCGCACTGTGACCGGCCAGCTTCGCCTCGGCGCCGCCGAGTACACGGTCCTCGACGCTGCGGCGACCGCCTTCCTGGGCGGAAAGCAGGAGCGCGCGAGGGCCGAGCGCGCATACAACGTGCACCCGGACCTCGGGTTCGTGGTGGAGACCATGGCGCGGGAGGGCGCAGCAGGGCTCGACGCCGTCCGGGTGACGGTGGGGGTCCCCATACGGCCCATGCTCGCCGAGCGCCTCGAGTCGGCTGAGGCGATAGTGCAGAAGATGGGGAAGCGCGAGATCGTCTCGGAGTACAAGCTCGACGGGGAGCGCCTCCAGATACACAAGGCCGGAGACGACGTGAAGCTGTACTCGCGCCGCCTTGAGGTGGTCACGAGCCACTACCCGGACGCTGCCGACCTCGTGCGCGGCCACGTCGCGGAGAGGACCGCGATTCTGGAGGCAGAGGTCGTCGCCATCAACGAGGAGACCGGGGAGTATCTTCCGTTCCAGGAACTGATGCACCGGAGGAGGAAGCACGGGGTCGCCCAGGCCGTCAAGGACTACCCTGTGGCCCTGAACTTCTTCGACCTCCTGCTGGCCGGCAGGACCGACTTCACGACGAAGCCGTACACGGCCAGGCGCAGGAGGCTCGGGGAGGTCGTCCGGGCCACAGAGAGGACCAGGCTCGTGCCGTCGCTGGAGTCGTCGGACCCCGCGGCCATGGAGCGGTTCATGGAGGAGGCCATCCAGAGCGGCTGCGAAGGGCTCGTCGTGAAGGACCCCGACTCGTCCTACCGGGCGGGAGCCCGTGAGTTCGCCTGGATCAAGCTCAAGCGCGAGTACAGGAGCCAGCTCACCGACACCCTCGACCTGCCTGTGGTGGGGGCGTTCCACGGGAAGGGAAGGCGGACCGGCATGTTCGGCGCCTACCTCCTGGCGACCTACGATGGGTCCAGGGGCGTGTTCTCGAGCGTGGCGAAGATCGGCACAGGCTTCACCGACGAGGACCTGGCCCGGCTCCCGAAGCTGCTGGAGCCGTTCGAGTCAAAGGTGAGGCCCCCGAACGTCGAGTCTGGCCTCCAGCCGGACGTCTGGTTCCGGCCCCACGTCGTCCTGGAGGTGATAGCATCGGAGCTGACCCTCTCGCCGCTGTACACCGCGGCCCTGGGCAGCGTCAGGCCCGGGTCAGGCATATCTCTCAGGTTCCCCAAGTTCACTGGGAACGTGAGGGAGGACAAGCGGGCCGAGGACGCCACGACTGTGGGAGAGATCGTCGAGATGTACGGCCGCCAGCTCAAGAAGATCGAGTCCTCCGGCTAGGGAGGGCGCGGGGGCGCCGCTCCACAGAGTTTATGTCCCGCGAGTGCGCGCTGAAGGCCATGAAGGCCCTGGTGGTGCTCGCGGCCGTCCTGCTCCTCGCAGCCTTCGCCGCGGCCGTGGCGCCAGCCCACGCCGACGGCTGCACCGCGAAGCAGGGCTTCTACGTGGCGTCCCTCAGCGCGGACATCGACCCCGGCGCGGCCAGCTTCATGTCCACCACCGTCTCCAACGCGGAGGCCGCCTGCGACCACACCATCGTCTTCATCCTGAACACCAACGGCGGCGACGGCGCCAGCATGGAGTCGATGGTTTCCTCCATCTCCAGCTTCCAGCAGTGGGGCGGCAACTTCACCACCCTTGTGGCGCCTCAGTACTCCGCAGCTTTCTCCGCTGGCGCCTACATCGCCGAGGCCTCGACCGACATCTTCATGGTCAACGGCACGACCATCGGCTCTGCGACCCCGATAGTGTCCGGCATCCCCACCGGGGAGGTCAACTCGACCATGGCCAAGGACATCTCTGCCTTCGCCAACTACATGGAGTCGGCGACCGAGGCGAACGGGAGGAACTACACGGCCACCGGCCTGATGGTCACGAGCGGGCTCTCCTACACGGCAGAGGAAGCCCTGGCGCTCCAGGTGGTCAACGGCGTCATCCCGACGAACTCCGTGGCCGGGGCGCTGCAGTACCTGGGCGCGCCCGCGGACACGCCCATCAACACGCCGGGCATCGGCGCCATCCTGATCTCGATCTTCGCCGACCCCAACGTGGCCACGGTCCTCTTCCTCGCGGGCGTCTTTGCGGTGCTCGTGGACATCTTCCACCCCACCATCGTCCTCTCCTTCGTCGGCGTCGCGGCGATCGCAGGGGCCCTGTTCGGCCTGGGCACCTACGGGGCCTCCACGCTGTCGATAGCGCTGATGGTGTTAGGGGCTGCCTTCATATTCCTGGAAGTCAAGACCCAGCACGGCATAAGCGCCCTGATCGGTGTGGTCGTCTTCATCTTGGGATTCCTCCTCGTCTTCCAGTTCCCCGCCGCCTCGGCCTCGGGCCCCCCAGGGAACGCCCTGTTCGGCCAGGGGATACCCGACGTCACCTACGCCCTAATCTTCGCCCTGGCCGTGACCATAGTGATCGCCAGCATCTATCTCCGTAGGATAAGGTCCGCCCTGATGTCGAAGCCGAAGGTCTACGACTCGTCGGGCACCATAGGCAAGACCGGCGAGATGAAGACCGACCTCACGGCCGGAGGGAAGGGGGACGCCAGGATAGGGGCAGAGGAGTGGAGCGTGACCTGCAGCCACGACCTGAAGCGTGGGGACGCGGTAAAGGTTATAGCAGTTGACGGGCTGCGTCTAGTGGTGGAGAAGCAGGCCTCTTGAGCTTCATCTCGTCAATAGCGCTGCAGACGACTGGCGAGTACGAGACCGACGCGATCATAGTCATCGTGCTGATAATCGCCCTTGGGCTCATCGCCTACAGCATCAAGATCGTCCGCGAGTACGAGAGGCTCGTCCAGTTCACCCTCGGCCGCCTGACTGGGGCCCGTGGGCCTGGGGTCGTCCTGGTGCTCCCCTTCATCAACAGGGTCATGAAGATAGACCTCAGGGAGCGCTACCTCGAGGTTCCGCACCAGACCTGCATCACAAAGGACAACGCCCCGACCGACATCGACTTCCTCATCTACTACAAGGTGACGGACGCGGCGACCAGCGTCGTCCAGGTCCAGCACTTCGAGGGCGCGTCCATAGGCATCGCGACGACGACCCTCAGGGCGGTGGTGGGCGACATCCCGCTCGACGAGCTCCTCGCGAAGAGGGAGCAGATCAACCAGGTCCTGAGGACGAAGCTCGACGAGGTCACCGAGAGGTGGGGCATCAAGGTCACGAACGTGGAGATCAGGGAGATCCGGCCGCCCCAGGACGTCCAGGAGGCCATGGTCCGCCAGATGTCTGCCGAGAGGACGAGGAGGGCCACGGTGACCGAGGCCGACGGGAAGAGGGAAGCTTCGATCCTGGTTGCCGAGGGCGACAAGAAGTCGAACATCCTGAGGGCCGAGGGCGACAAGCAGGCGTCGATACTCCGGGCTGAGGGATACGCCGGGGCGCTTAACCAGATATTCGGCGCAGCCAAGGGCATCGACTCCAAGACCATGATGCTGCAGTACCTCGACACCCTGAAGGCACTGGGCGCGAGCCCGTCCACGAAGTACATCTTCCCCATGGAGTTCACCAGCCTGCTGGGCCCCCTTAGGGACTACGCGAAGGAAGCGAACAAGTAGCCCTCCGACGCCTTCGCGCGAGGACGGTGCCGCCTTCATGCCATGAAACGAGGCCCAGTCTTATATCCCAACCTTCTCAAGGCTTGATGCGAGCGCTTTTCATGTCAGGCCCTGAGAGCGAGATCCAAGCCCGCCGCCGGACCGTGGTCGTCCTTCAGGACGAGATGCGGAGGGTCCTCGACGCCACGCGGGTCCTCCTGGACGAGTACAGCTCTCTCACGAAGGCCGACAAGCTGCAGGTGGCCTCGGCGCTGGTCAAGGTCAAGAAGGCAGAGGAGGACGTGGTGACCCTGAGGACCGCGCTCATCAGGGAGCTCTCCCAGGTGGGGACCCTCCTCGTGAACCGCGAGGACATGCTCCGGGCCGCCTTCTCGGTCGAGGACATATTCGGGCACATCAACGGCGTGGCCTTCAAGATGTCCCAGCTCACGAGCTCCTCGGCAAAGAACAGGAAGTACAAGGAGGCTGTGACCGACCTCCTGGGGCTCCTCATAGACGGCATCTCCAAGCTCAACGAGAGCGTCAGGGCCCTCTCCATCAACTCCGAGCAGTCGATCCAGATGGCGGCCCAGGTCAAGCAGATCGAGAGCGCCATCGACACGAAGTACAGGGCGCACATCGCCATGGTCATGAAGACCGCGACCAACGTGAAGGAGCTGATCGTGGTCAAGGAGGTCCTGGAGTCGATAGAGAACTGCGCGGACGCTATGCTGCGGGCCGCCGACGCGAGCACGATCCTCGCGCTAGGGCTCTAGCCATGCCCAAGCAGAAGGCCAGGGGCAGGCTCTTCGAGAACAGGGTCGTCGTCTGGGACATCGAGACCTCGAGGCGCCTCTTCAGCGACGGATACTACGGCAAGCCCCTCGGCATCCCCAAGCCCAAGGACTTCGAGTTCGACGCCCCCCTCATCCTCGACCTCATGGAGGCCTACTACCTGTCGATGCGGAAGGCCATCGACGTGGAGGACCAGTCGGGGCGGGAGCTGACACCGAAGCAGCTGAAGGAGGTCTGCGAGGCCTCCTACACGGAGTTCGAGGAGAAGTTCATGGTCTACAGGAAGCTGAGGGAGGCAGGCTACGTGGTCACCCCGGGCATCAAGTTCGGCTCAGACTTCGCGGTCTACGAGCACGGGCCGGGCATCGACCACGCGCCCTACATCGTCCAGGTCATGGGCCCCGATTCGACCATGACGGCCACTGCCATGGTCAGGTCCGGGAGGCTGGCCACCACGGTCAGGAAGCAGTTCATCATCGCGATTCCGGACCGCTCGAAGAAGACAGTGGAGTTCCTGAGGTACGACTGGTGGCGGGCCTAGGGTTGAGCGAGCCCACGGGGGGTCGGACCCAGGCAGAGGCGGCCCCGCCGGCCGAGACCATAGGGCCCGACTCCTTCGTGCTTGTCTACCGCGACAGGAGGCGCCGCTGGCTCGTCAGGCCCAGGGACACCCCCAGACTGCACACGCACCTGGGCATCCTTGACGTCTCCGCCCTGGTGGGGGGCGAGTACGGCGTCGTCGCCACCACGACGCTCGGCGACAGCCTCACGATCCTGAGGCCCACCATCGAGGACCTCGTCATGAAGCTCACGAGGAAGACCCAGGTCGTCTACCCGAAGGACCTCGGGCTCATAATGGTGAAGCTCGGCATACACTCGGGCTCACGCGTGGTGGAGACCGGGACCGGGACGGGGGCCACCACCGCGCTGATGGCGTACCTCGTCCAGCCTGGCGGCATGGTCTACACCTACGACATCAAGCCCGACTTCCAGGAGGTGGCGAGGAAGAACGTCGAGAGGCTCGGCCTGTCTCCGCACGTCACGTTCGCCGTGGGCGACGCCCGGCTGGGCTTCCGGGAGCGGGGGGCGGACGCCGGCGTCCTGGACGTCGGGGACCCCTGGGAGGTGGTCAGGAGCATGAGGGAGAGCCTGAAGCCCGCGGCCCCCATGGCGGCGGTGACCCCGACCACGAACCAGGCCGAAAGGCTGGTGGCGAAGATGCAGGAGGAGGGCTTCGTCTGCATCGAGACCCTTGAAATCATGATGAGACACCTCGAGGCCAGGGTGGGCATGACGCGGCCCTCCAACATCATGGTTGGGCACACAGCCTACCTTACCTTCGGCCGCAGGACGTCTGCTCCCTGACTGGGCCGTCGAGGGCCGGGTGCCTCCGCCCCTCGCCCGACCCGGCTGTTTTCGCCTCCCCATGACAAGAGTTTTAAGCCCAGCAAGGGCCCGGCCGCCGACTGTGAGCGCGAAGACGAACACCGACGACCTGTCCGTCCTCCTCTACATGGTGCCGTTCATCGCCAGCGGCGCCTACGCCATCTATCTTGGCGTGAGCGGAGGGGTGGCTTATCTCCTCTCGTCCACGGTCTATCTCACGGTCACGAGGGACCCGTACGTGTTCCTCGCCGGCACGCTCTGCGTCACGCTCGGCGCGGTCCTCGAGGTCTCAGCGGCGGCCCCGGCCGACAGGCGCACCCGGCTCGCGTCCGTCAGCGACACCCTCCAGATCATCGCGGTGACGAGTCTCGTGCTTTCGATCATATGCGCCATCTACGCCAACGGCGCCAACCTCTCGGGGTCCGCGGCCGACTTCATCGACGGGAGGTACAGCATCCTGTTCCCGCTGATCATGGTCTGCATGAGCTACCTGATGGTAATCCCGCTGAGCACGGCCGTCTTCTCGAAACCAGCCTTCCTTGGGGTCGTGGCTCTGATCCTGGTCCCGGTCTCACTCCACGAGGTCGGCAAGAGGAGCTCCCTGGCAGGCCTGGTCGTCACCTTCATCCTCATCGTAGTGGGCCTCTTCCTCTTCATGAGGGCCTACTCCGAGTCCGGCCAGAAGAAGGACGCCCCCGCAGGCTAGCGGCGCCCGGACTGGCGTGACCCGTTGGCCTCCATGGGCTTCGGGGCCTTCACGGCCATCGCCTTCGCCCTCTTCGCAGCCGAGCTCACCGACAAGGACGCCTTCTTCCTGCTGACCCTGGCCGCCCGAGAGAAGGCGTCCATGGTATTCCTTGCAGGCGCCACAGCGTTCCTCGGGACCACCGCCCTGTTCGTGGTGGCCGGCAGGGTGCTCTCCGATGCCGTCCCCGTGGCCTTGATACAGCTCTTCGGCGGCTCCTTCATGCTCGGCTACGCAGCCTGGCAGGCGCGGGGGGCCAGAGCCGGCGCGGGATACGGGGATGGGGCCGAGAGGAGCCTGGACGGCTGGAAGGCCTTCCTCGGGGTGGTCGGGGCCCTGGCCGTCCTGGACATCGCCGGCGACGCGACGGAGGTGCTCACGGTCGTGATGGTGGCGAAGTACGCCGACGTCGTCCTCGTCTTCGTGGCCGCCTACGCAGGTCTCCTGGCAGCGACAGCCTTCGAGACCGCCCTCGGGAGCTGGCTGGGGAGGCACCTCTCTCCCCGCAGGCTCAGGGCCCTCTCCGTGGTGGTGTTCGTGGTCCTGGGGCTCTGGATGATCCTCTCAAGCCTCGCCTGAGCTGACTCGGAGGGGGCGCATCTTCTTTAAGCGGAGCTGGCGGGTGCCCGGCGCCAATGTCTGAGCCCGGCAAGGAAGGCATCACCGCAAGAAAGGCGGACAACTTCGACGAATGGTACACCCAGGTGATCCTCCGGGGAGAGATCGCCGACTACACCCCGGTCTCCGGGTGCCTCGCCTTCAGGCCCTCGGGCTACTACATCTGGGAGACCATCCAGAGGGCGACCGACGCCGAGTTCAAGCGAGTCGGGATCCAGAACACCTACTTCCCTCTGTTCATCCCCGAACGACTTCTGAAGAAGGAGGCCGAGCACGTCGAGGGCTTCTCGCCCGAGGTCGCCTGGGTGACCCAGACCGGGAGCTCCCCGCTCGAGGAGAGGCTGGCGGTGAGGCCAACCTCGGAGACTGTCATGTACGAGGTCGTCTCCCGCTGGGTCCGGTCGTGGCGCGACCTCCCGATGCGCCTCAACCAGTGGAACAACGTGGTCCGCTGGGAGTTCAGGCACCCGACCCCCTTCCTCCGCTCCAGGGAATTCCTCTGGAACGAGGGGCACAGCATCTACGCCACCAAGGAGGACGCCGAGGGGGAGCGGGACGAGATTCTCGGGATCTACCGCATGATCACAGAGGAGCTTCTCGCGCTTCCCGGCTGCATGGGCCGCAAGTCTGACTCGGAGAAGTTCGCAGGAGCGGAGGCGTCCTACAGCATCGAGCACCTGCTCCCCGACGGAAAGGCGATCCAGGGGCCCGACTTCCACTCCGACGGCCAGAGGTTCTCGAAGGCATTCGGCATCGTGTTCGTGGACAGGGACGGGGAGAACAGGCACGCCTGGCAGAACACCTGGGCCATCAGCACCCGCGAGATTGGGGTGATGCTGGCGGTCCACGGGGACGACAGGGGCGCCATCATCCCGCCGAGGCTGGCCTACGTGCAGGTTGTGGTCGTTCCCATAGTCAACGAAGAGACGAAGGCGACCGTGCTCGAAGAGGCGGCCAGGATCGCCAGGGACCTCTCAAAGGAATTCAGGGTGAAGCTCGACGACCGCGACAACCTGACGCCGGGGCGCAAGTTCAACGAGTGGGAGCTGAAGGGGGTGCCCCTGCGCCTGGAGATCGGCCCCAGGGACCTGAAGGCCAGGCAGGTCGTGATGGTCAGGCGGGACACGGGGGCAAAGAGGCCGGTCCCGATGGACGGGCTAAGCGGGACCGTCGGGGCCGAGCTGGGCTCGATCCAGAAGGGGCTCCTCGAGAAGGCGCGCGCCGCCCTGGAGGCAAACACCCACGATGCAGCCTCGATGCCGCAGCTGAAGGAAACGGTGGCGACGAAGGGCGGCATAGTGCGGGTTGCCTGGTGCGGGGACGGGGCCTGCGAGGCCAAGATGAAGGATGCCGGCGGGAAGATCCTGAACATCCCGTTCGAGCAGCCGAAGGAGGCCGGCCCATGCGTCGCCTGCGGCAGGAAGGGCACGGCGACCGTCAACTACGGAAAATCCTACTGAGGCCCCAATCAGACCCCGGCTACGGGGCTCGCCAGCGAGTAGAGCCTCATGGCGCTGTCGTCCACGCTCATGGGGAGGTCGACCTTCGCCAGCGCGATCATGTGGAGGGAGAGCGACGAGGCGGCGACCCCGAAGCAGGCGCTCCGCAGGAAGTCCCTGGTCTTAAGGTACCATCCCATGGTGGCGCCGCTCAGGATGTCCCCGGCCCCCGTGCTGTCCACGACCTGGGCCTGGGGGACTGAAATCTCGTAGATCCTGACACCGTCGAGGACGAAGCAGGAGTCCCCGCCCCGCGTCACGATGGCCTTCCTCACCCCTACCGAGGCGATCTTCTGCAGGGCCTCGCGTGGGTCGGACTTTCCTGTCAGAGCCTCGGCCTCCTCGGTGTCCATCTTCAGGGCGTCGACCTTGGAGATGATGCTCTTGTCCTGCAGAGGCCCCTGCGAGACCGTCCCGTCGGGGGCGAACCTCCGCACGAAGCCCTGCGGGTCGAGGAAAGTGAAGTCCGACCTCGCCGATATCTCCGTGAGGAGGGAGGCCGAGATCTCGCCGGCGATGGGGCTCACCAGCGACGCGTCGAACCTCACCCCTGGGGGGAGCTGGGACTGCGAGATGTCCTCGCACCTAGCCACGAGGGCGAGCCTCCTGTTCCCCGCCGAGTTGGATATCTTGAAGCGCGTGGTGGGCTTGGAGAGGCTCCGGTCGGCCGCCCTTATCATGATGCCGTTCCTCGCCAGCCAGACCGCCTGCTCGTCGGGGAAGTCGTTGCCCACCTTCGTGAGGGCCGTGACCTGGTGGCCGAACCTCGAGCATATCAGCCCGGCGTAGCACGGTGGGCCGCCCACCGACGTCACCTGTCGCAGGGCCAACTGGATGGAGTCTATGGTGACGAAGCCGGCGACTACGACCCTCAACGAGGCGCGGCTGTCGCATCGATGTCTTATGAAGACTCTCCCGGCCGCCTCGGGCAGGCGAGCCCCGACCTCGCCGGCGGGCTCGCACCCCGGCCATGCTTCCAGACGCCCCCGGGCCTACCTCCCAAAGGCTTCGCCGTCCCTCTGAGCTGCCAGAACCCTGAACGCGCAAGTAACGCCGTGGAGCCCAATGGAGCGTCAGATGAAGGTGAGAAGGGCCGCAGCCCTGGTCGTCCTGTTGGCGACGGTCGTAGCTGTCGTCGGGTTTGCCCCAGTCTCATACTCTCCAATCAAGTTCCAAATCCACCAACAGGCGAATCTTGGGGTCGCGACAGGCTGGCATAACAGCTCGGTCGTTGCATGCGAGTCGATTGGCTGTGCGCTCTATGGCCTGGGGCCTCCTCGTATTACCAATCACCTTCAGGGTCGTGTCTTCTCGGATGCCTGCCAGAATCCATCGCCGAATATGGGAACAGCACGTCCCGGTAGTCTTCTCGTCCCGGCACAGGTCGAAGGGCAAGGCAAATGGCTGACGCCCACCCAGAACGCGAGTCAGGCTGAGCCAGCAGCCGAAGGTCTCCAAGGTGAAGAACTCCCATGAGCAACCGAGGAGTTCCCAGAGCCGGTCCACCATAGGTTTAAAGAGAGACCGGCGAGCTGGTCTTCAGCAGACCTTGACCAAGAAGAGGAAGAGCCGAGGACGCTCTAAGGGAGGGAAGGGGAAGAGCGGCGTCATCTACTGCAGCAACTGCGGCGGCTCGGTCCCGAGGGACAAGGCGAAGAAGGTCACAACCAGGATGTCGCTCGTCGAGCCGACCCTCGCCAGGGAGCTGCGGGCAGCAGGGGCCTACATCGCGTCCCCGACCACCGTGCGGTACTACTGCGTCAGCTGCGCGGTCCACTACGGCATCGTGAAGGTCCGCGCCAGGTCGGAAAGGCACAACTGGTAGCCTCCCGACTCCGCGCCCGAAGCCGCGCAAGGTTATTGACTTCCTAGCGGGCGGCGGCGGCCGTGGCCCTCGAGCACCTCCGCGCTTCGCTCACCAAGGGGAATCTGTGGCTCCACATCCTGGCCGAGCTGCAGGGGGGAGACGCGACCCCGGGCGAGCTGAGGGCCCGGGTCCTCGCCAAGCGCAGGTTCGAGCCCGCTGCCATCACCTTCTACTCCGTGATCTACAGGATGAGCCGCGAGGGGCTCGTTCGCCGCTCCTCCGACTCCTACCGTTCAGCCTATGCCATAACCCCGAAGGGGAGGGAGGAACTCGCGAAGGCCCTCGACCTGCTGGCCGAGGTCCGGAAGGGCCTGTCTCAGCCCTGACCCAGCTCGCCTGCAGCCCGCCAGGCCCGCTCGAGGAAGGTGTACCCGGCTATCACGGCCACCAGGGCGACCCCCCAGAAGGCGTAGCCCAGGATCGCCGCAATTGCCATCACCAGCAGCCTCTCGCTCCGCTCTCCGATGCCGACCCCGGACAGGGTCACGCCCAGGGCGTCCCCCTTCGCCCGCGTGTAGCTCACAAGCAGGCTCAGCGAGAGAGCCGCCAGCACCAGCAATGGCGGCGCCAGCCCCCCCGCCAGCACCCCGGCGAAGATCGCCACCTCGGCGACCCTGTCGAGGGTCGAGTCGAGGAACGCGCCCCTCTTGGACGCGCGCCCGGTGGCCCGGGCCACCGACCCATCCACGACGTCGAACCACCCTGCCGCCAGGATCAGCACCCCGCCCGCGAGCTGCCCTCCGAACCTCGGGCCCGAGAAGGCCAGCCCTGACGCCGCCGATAGCGCGAGGCCGACCGCCGTCCAGCCCGTGGGCGACGCCATCACCGCTGCGAAGGCCCGCCCTGCCGAGGCGAGATACCCTTCGAGCCTCCCTCTCAGCCTGTCGAGCACAGCAGGCGTGCCGGCCAAGATTATATATAGTCAGACAGGCTCCGAGCCACGTCCTTGGGCAAAGTCGACAAGGGGGTAACCTGCGGCGTGACCGGCTGCAGCAACAAGGCGGTGCGTTCCATAAGCAAGTCCGAGATAGGCGCCAGCGGACTGAGCGTAGGCGGCGAGGGGAGGCGCGCGTACCTGTGTCACGAGCACTACAAAGCCTGGAAGAAGGCCACGAAGAATTCAAGGGCGCTGGAAAGGTCGAGATGGTAGGGCGGGCCGGGGCGCCATGAAGATACTCCAGATGCATGTCGACTTCATCGAGTACACCCCTGTGAAGAAGGAGATCGCCGCGGCCGAGGACATCGAGCCCATGACCGTCAGGGAGGACGACGCCGTCGTGCTTTTCACCGCCTTCGAGTCCGGCGACGACGAGGCCCTGGCGAAGAAGGCCGTCCACGAGACCAAAGAGTTCCTCGCCAAACTGGGGACCAAGAGGGTCCTAATCTACCCGTTCGCGCACCTCAGCCAGGACCTCGCGCGCCCCTCTGAAGCGCTCCCGCTGCTTCTCTCGATGGAGAAGGAGGCGGTGGCCCAGGGCCTGGAGACGATGAGGGCTCCCTTCGGCTGGACGAAGGCCCTCCAGGTCAAGGTCAAGGGGCACCCGCTCGCCGAGATGTCGCGGTCCTACTCCAGCTCGGCCCTTGCGGCCCCCCGGCCCGCGAAGCCCAGGCGCGAGATGACCGAGTCCGACGCCCTGGCCAGGATAAAGCGGAGCGACTTCGGGAGGCTCCCTGACGCCGACCACAGGATGATAGGGGAGAGGCTGGACCTGTTCAGCTTCCAGGAGGTCTCGCCGGGGATGGTCTACTGGCACGACAAGGGCCTAAGGCTCAAGGAGGCTCTGTTCGCCTTCCTCCGCCGGGAGCTGGCGGCCAGGGGGTACGTCGAGATCAGCACTCCCGCCCTCGCCAACACGGCCCTCTGGCGCGTGAGCGGCCACTCCGAGCACTACAAGGACAACATGTTCCTCACCTCCCTCGGAGACGAGGAGCTGGGCATGAAGCCCATGAACTGCCCCTCCACCTTCCTCATCTACAAGTCCCGCAAGTGGAGCTTCAGGGAGCTCCCGGTCAGGTACGCCGTCTTCGACCCGCTCTACAGGAACGAGCTCTCGGGGGTCGCCAGCGGCCTGTTCCGCGTGAAGGTCCTGACCCAGGACGACGCCCACATCATCGCCACCGAAGACCAGGCGGAGAAGGAGATTTCAGGGATGCTCGACCTGATGGAGCGCGTCTACACGGTCTTCGGCCTCGAGTACAAGGTGAAGATATCGACCCGCCCCGACGACTCCATGGGGAGCGACGAGGAGTGGAAGAGGGCCACCGACACGCTCATCAGGGCTGTGAAGTCGAAAGGGTGGGACTACGCCATCAAGGAGAAGGAGGGCAACTTCTACTCCCCCAAGATAGATGTGGACATCAAGGACTCCCTGGGCCGGGAGTGGCAGTGCGGGACCTTCCAGCTCGACATCCAGATGCCCAAGCGCTTCAAGCTCGCCTACACCGGCCCGGACGGCAAGGAGCACACGCCCGTGGTCCTCCACAGGACCATCCTGGGCTCGGTCGAGAGGTTCATCGGCATCATCCTCGAGCACTATAGAGGGGCCCTCCCGGTCTGGCTCTCGCCCGTGCAGGCGAGCGTGATCCCCCTCTCCGACGAGAACCTGGCCTACGCGTCCAAGGTCCTCGCTTCGCTCCAGGCCGCGGGCCTGAGGGCCGAAGGGAAGTTCGAGAGCGGGACCATGGGGGCGAAGATCAGGGACGCCCAGCTGCAGAAGGTCCCCTACATGCTCGTCGTGGGGAGGAAGGAGGAGGACGCAAGCGCCGTCGCCGTAAGGACCAGGGGGGGCGAGCAGACCTTCGGCGTCAAGGTCGAGGACTTCGTCTCCAGGGTCAGGGGCGACGTGACGTCGTTCCGCTAGGCGCCCCGGCGGGGGCAGCCGGGACCTGCTGGGTCGCGCAGTGAATAGTCCCAAGACCGTAGACCAGGGACCTGCAGTCGACTGCAACAACCTCCCTCCCCGGGAAGAACCCCTCGAGGGCAGCGACCGCCTCCCGGTCGCTGGGTGAGCCGAACGCCGGGACTACTACCGCGGCGTTGCCGATGTAGAAGTTGAGGTGGCTCGCCGGGAGCCGCCCGCCGTCCGAGAGCACCGGCTCCGGCATCGGAATCCGCACGACGCTCAGGGGCCTCCCGTCTTGGTCCGCCGCCCTTTCGAGGCGGGATGCGGCCTCCTCTAGGGCGCCGTGGTTGGGGTCCGAGGCGTCGGGCTCCTCCGCAACGGCCACGGTCCGGGGCCCTACGAATCGGGCTAAGTCGTCGACGTGGCCGTCGGTGTCGTCCCCCTCTATGCCCGAGCCGAGCCACACGACCTTCCTGGCTCCCAGGTAGTCCCCTAGCACCCCCTCGATCTCCGCCCTCCCCATCCCGGGGTTGCGGTTGCGGTTGAGAAGGCACTGCTCCGTGGTGAGGAGCGTCCCCAGGCCGTTGACGTCGACAGAGCCCCCTTCGAGGACGACGTCGGGCTCCCAAACCCTCAGCCCGGTCGCCCTGGCGAGGGCCCTCCCCGCGCCGTCGTCCGGCATGAGGTCGTCGTACTTCCCTCCCCAGGCGTTGAAGGTCCACTTGACCAGGGCCACGTCAGGGCCCCGCACGCATGTTGGCGCGTAGTCGCGCGTCCAGACGTCCGCCGTTTTCAGCCTCAGGAACCGGACGTTTTCGGTCCTCTCTATGACTCCGCGCGCCCTGGCTTCGGCTGCCTCGTCGTCGACCACGACCCTCACCTCCTCGCCCTTGGCCAGGGAGCGCACGACGGCGGCGAAGGCCAGCTCGACCTCCCCCAGGATCGGCGCGGGGAAGGTGTTCGGGTCCTTGGGCCACGACATCCACGTCGCCTCATGCTCCTCCCACTCGGCCGGCATCACGTAGCCCAGGCTGCGCGGCGTCTCGGCCACGTCACGTCACTCCGCTATCCGCTTGTAGGACGCCTTCTGCCTGTTGCGGAGGAAGCCCCACCCCTCCTCAACCGCGTCCCCGAGCTCTAGGTCCACTTGGGTCACGAACACCCCCTCCTCGGAGCCTGCCCGGACCAGCACCTTGCCGAACTGGTTGCAGACGAACGAGCCCCCCCAGAAGGTCGTGGCCCCCTCCACGCCCACCCTGTTCACGGCGCACACAACCACGCTGTTCGAGACGGCGTGGCCGACCTGGACGGCCTCCCAGGCGGCCTTCCAGTCTCCTTCGATCTGGTCGATGCCCCTCACCCTCCCGATGGCCGTGGGATAGAACACGATCTGGGCGCCCATGAGCCTGTTCACCCTGGCCGCCTCGGGGTACCACTGGTCAAAGCAGATGAGGGTGCCGATCCTCCCGCAGGAGGTCTTGGAGACCACGTACTTCGCGCCCGGAGAGAAGTAGTCCTGCTCGTAGAAGTGCTCGTCCTGGGGGACGTGCACCTTCCTGTAGGCGCCGAGCGCCTCTCCTCTCTCGGAGAAGACGACGCACGTGTTGAAGTTGCGCCCCCGCCCCCTCTCGCACACCGACCCCCCCACGAGCACCACCTTGCTCCGCCTGGCGGCCTCTGCGAGCCTCCTCGTGGTCGGTCCCGGGACCGGCTCGGCCTCGGGGTTCTCGCCCCTCTCCGCGGGGAAGTAGCGGGTCGCGAAGAGCTCCGGCAGGCACACGACGTCCGCCCCCGCCCTAGCCGCCTCGGCGACCATGGAAAGGGCCTTGGACACGTTCGCGCCCTTGTCCTGGGAGGCCTTCATCTGGACCATCCCCACGTTGACGAAGCGCTTCTGCATCAGGGAGCCTCCGGGGGAGGATGGGGAGTCGCGCCGGTTCCATTCAATGAGAGTTCCGCCCGCGCGGGAGGGGCACTCGTATTAAACCCGACGCCGGCTTCAGGCGCTCCATTCCCAGGCCGGAGCGGCAGGCGAGAGGCCCGCCGGCCCCGCGCCGACGCGGCCCCCGGAGACGTCTTCAACGCCCGTGCAGGCCGCTCCGAATGGAGGCCGACACTTACCCCAGGGCGGCTCCGCCAGAGCCCCGCCGGGCCGCCCCAAACCGTATATCCGACCGGTTTGTCCTTGGCGCTAACATTGAGGAGCAAGGAGTCCTCGGAGGCTTCATCCGATTCTCTGCTCATCCTAACTGTGACTGGCTCCGCTCCGACTCCGTTGCCCGTACCAGTCCTCTCCCAAGACCCGTCCTGGGGAACGACCGGACATCGGTAGTGAGCCCAGGTCGCAATGGAGAATTGATCCCTTGACCCGAGAGGATTCCCAGCCCGCTCCCCCTGAAGAGCGCTCTCCGAACTGGCTGCGGGTCGCCGAGGTCGTTCTCGGCCTGCTGACAGTGGCCACCAGCGTAGTGGTCCTCGCCAGTCCGACCTACGGCACTGCAAAGCTGGTGCTTCTCTTGACGACTGCCCTGGGGTTCAGCGCGGCGAGGATGATAGCGGCCGGCAGCATCAGGGCTCGTCTGGAGAGCATCGAGGGTCTGGGCCTCGCGGGCGGAGGCCTGCTCGCCTTGGCAATCGTGATCGTCGTCGTCGCGCTCCCCGGCGCGAGCCTCCAGACGCTGGTGCTTCTGCTCGCCGCCAGCCTGATCATACAGGGGATAGGGAGGATGCTCGCCGCCGCCGGGAGAGGGTATCCGAGATGGGTCAGGGGCTCTGCGTTGGCGACTGGCGCCGTGACGGTCCTCCTCGCCGGTATCGCGCTGCTGGTCCGAGGGATTGCGCTCGACACCCTGCTGGTGCTGCTCTCTGTCGTGGTCCTCTTCAACGGCATAGAGATGGTCGTCTCCGGCCTGAGGCCCTCCAACAGGCGGCAGCTGACCCTGCTGAAGCTGATACTGTTCTCGGCCTTCTACGGCCTCGTCATGGTCAACTGGATCGACCTCTACGGGTCGGCCGCGCCTGCCTACCACATCTGGGTCATCATGACCTGCATGGCCCCGTTCGGGGTCCTGATCGTGTTCCAGGGTCTGAAGGACTGGCAGCTCGCCCTCAGCCTCGGGCTTCTCGTGTCCCTGATGAACGACCTCGGTTACTACTTCATGGGGGACCTCCTGTTTGGCTTCCACGTGTCGCTGGTGCCCTGGCTCGGGAACCAACTGGGTTTCCGCGGAACCGAGGTGCTCTTCACCTTCCAGGGAGGGTTCTTCACGTTCCCGGTGACATCGATACTGATGGGCGCCTCGGTCTACGCCAGGATAGCCGTCGTCGCCTTGATCCTCTACCATTGGTGGAAGTCTCCGACGCAAGTCGAGTCCAAGGTCTGACGGGAAGTCCCTCAGGGCTGGCAGCTGACGCTGCCCCGTCCTTCCCCCCCGTGCACTTCGGATCGCCGCTCCCCCGGCCGATACGTTTTTCCGAGCACTCCGGGCCCGAGCATCAGCTTGATGGCCCAGGCCGCCGGCGCCCCCCTGCCCTCCCTGCTGCGGCAGGCTCTCGGCCCTCTGATCTCCTTCCCGAGCGACAACGCCACCCTCCTCACCGTCGCCAAGGTCATCGTCGCGCTCGCGGTCGTCGGCATCATCTTCACCGTCTTGGACAGGCTCGCGGGCCGGATATCGAGGACGGCGGGCGCGCCCAAGGGCATGGCGAACTCCGTCAGGCAGTGGATAGCGGTCATCATGGGCCTGGTCGCCGTGGCTTCGGTGGCGGGGCTGACGGGCTTCTCGTCTGAGTTCACGACTCTGACCATCTCGGGAATCGCCGGCCTGGCCCTCTCCCTCGCCCTCCAGACCACGCTGTCCAACGTCATCGCCGGCGTCCTCATGCTCCACGACGGGGTCCTGAGGGCCGGGGACATGGTGGAGTTCGGGTCGGTCAAGGGCGAGGTCGTGAAGCTCTCCCTGAGGACGACGTGGATCAGGACGGCGGACGGCGCCATATCGGTCGTCGGCAACAGCAACCTCTCCGCCGGGCCGATCATCAACAGGACCGCGAAGGAAAGGCTGGAGCGGAAGATCCAGCCCTAGGGGCCGCGCGCCCGAGCCGCCGTCCGGGCGCCTTCCGCCTCCCGGCCGCCCTCCCAGGGGAGGTCTATCGAGAACACCTCGATTGGGGACTCCAGGTTCTTCGCCTCCCTCCTGCCGAGCTCTGTGAGGTGGTTCCCCAGCTTGTTCCACACCTGGTCGAAGACCTGGCGCGTGATGCATATCCCGCCCGGCTCCACGAAGGAGTGCACCCTGCTCCCGATGTTGACCGCGTCGCCCAGGATGTCTCCCCCCTTCCGCTCGACGTCCCCGACATGGATCCCTATCCGCGCCCTCACCCTGTCCGCCTCCGGGACCCGCAGGTTCCTCTCGTTCAGCCTCCTCTGAATCTCCACGGCGCACTGAGACGCCTCCAGGGCGCTGCTGAACTCCACCAGGAACCCGTCCCCCACGGTCTTCACCTCCTTCCCGTGGAAGGCGAGCAGGGCCCCCCGGGTGACGGACCTGTACTCCTCCAGGAGCTCTAGGGCGCGCTTCTCGTCCCGCTGCGTGAGAGCCGTGTAGCCGGCCACGTCAGCAAACATGATGGCGGCGAGCCCCCTCGTCTGAGCCTCCTCGAAGGACTCCAGGAACCCGTTCATCTTCCAGTATGTGTCCAGGAACTCCAGCCCCCTCGGTGTGGCCGTGTAGCTGGTCTCCTCGTCTGCGGTGCTCTTCCTGATGAGCCCGTAGGCCTGCAGGTCCTCCATCATCACCTTCAGCCTGTCGAGGGGGACTCCGACCCCGTAGGACACCCTCGTTATCCTCCTGCCGCCGGGGCTCCTGCGGACCACCTCCAGTATGGAGGCGTAGATGTCCGCCTTCGACCGCTTCTGGGGCCTGTTGCTCACGCTCTCGCCCGACCCCTAGAGCGGGAACGCCGGGAGCGCGTCGACCTTCTTCGGCGGAGCCCCGAACCTCACCCCGTCACCCTGCTCCAGGTCCTTCGTGTACGTGACCGCTGCCAGGAGGCATCCGTCCCCGACCCTCACCGTCTCGGCGAAGACGTTCCCGAGCCTGGTCCCGTCCCCGACCTCGAGGACGGAGCAGTACACGTCGTCGAGCCTCGACAGGTCCCCGACGCGGATCCTCTTGCCCACGAGCGGGCCCGAGCACCGGGCCGAGTCCCCAAGCTCGACCTCCTCGGCCTTCAGCCCCTGCGATGACTGGACCGAGCCTCCGACCTCGGCCCTCCCGCTCAGCAAGGCCTTCACGACCCTGAGGCTCCCGCCCACCTCCGCGTCGGCGCCGGAGAGGATTCCCCCGACCTCGGCCAGCCCTCCGACCTCCAGCGACACTGCCGCCGCAAGGTCTCGGCTCACCCTCACCGTCCCCCCGACCTCGACGGACTTGCCGGCAAAGCTCCCGTCCACTTCCATCAGCCCGCCGACCTCCACCTCGTCGCACCTCAGGTCCCCAATGCAGCTGAGCTTCCCCCCGACGTCGATTGACCGGCCCTCGGCCCCCGTCAGCTCCACGATCCCCCCTGCGTCGATGCTGTCGAACGAGAGGGGCCCCAACGACGAGAACGTCCCGCCCACGTCCACGGTGCCGGTCACCTTCCCGCCCCCCACGACCGCCCTGCCCCCCACGTCGAGGTCTGCCACCTCCACCTTCCCGGACACGTCGAGGGTCCCCCCGGACTCCACCGACTCCGCCTTCAGGTCCCCCTCGACCTCCAGGGAACCGCCGACGTCCGCCGTGCCCACCTCCATCCTCCCGCCCACCGAGAGCTTCCCCCCCACGTCGACCTTCTGCGCCTTCATGGAGCCCTTCACGTAGAGCGCCTCCTCCACCTCGACGCTCCCAACGACGTCCAGGTCGCCCCCGACCCTCAGCATGCCGTCCTCGGACTCGAGAGACCCGCAGCGGAGCCCCGCCTCGACCTCGGCGCTCCCTTCGAAGACCGCCTTCCCCGAGACCTCGAGGGCCGCCCCCCCGACGCCCCTGACCCGGGCGCCGTACTCGACCACGAGGTCGCCCTGCACGGCCCCCAGCTCGGCCACCCCGCCCCTGCCCACCCTTGTCTCCCCCATGGCCGTTCCCGACGGCCCCTGGCGTATTATAGTTGGCTCACTCGAAGTGAGCACCGGTCGTTAGTCCCGCCGCGGCGCGCGCAAGTGGCGGCATGGGCGGCCCCGCGAGGTCTCTCTAGAAGGGCCTTGCAGGGGTCTCGTCTGACTGGAGGGGCGCCTCCTCATCGGCAGGAGGGACGGAAGCCGTCGCCCCGCGTCGCGTCCGGCACATCCCCAGGGTCGCCGCTCCCAAGGCCACGCCTGCGAGCAGGGCCGCATCGACCACGGTCCCTGCCGCCAGCGTCACGGGATTGGTCGCGCCCAGGCCCCTCACGAAGGAGCCAGGGGATTCTATGTAGAGTGCGACGATGTACCCCACGAGCCCCCCGGCCGCCGCCGCTGCGAGCTGGAGCATAGCGAGCCGCCGCAGGCCGTCCGCGGGCGGGTCGGAGGCCCGCCCAAGCAGGAAGAGCGCAGGAATCAGGACCGCCGGGTAGGCGACGAACCCCGCCAGGCCCGCGGAGAAGCCGTGGGGGACGTAGGACCTCGACCCAAGCTCGGAGAGGGGGTCGGGCCCCAGCCATCGTTGTGCGGCGACGATCACGGGCCAGGTAAGAGCCGCCAGGGCCCCGCAGACCGCGGCAAAGGCGCCGAGGTTCAGTGTCCCCTTGGTCGAAGGACGGGCGGGGGCCTCGGCCGCGGAGGCTCTCCAGCCGAGGTCTGCGAGCCCCATCCCCGCCAGAGGGACCGTGAAGCCGCCGACCGCGGTGGCGACCACGCTCGTTGCGGCGACAGGCCAGCCCAGCCCATAGCCGGTGACATAGCCCATGCCCGCCTGCCAGATGCTGGAGCCGCTGGCGAACAGCGTCAGGAAGACCCAGTACCCGACCCCGCTCCCGAGCACTGCGCCGCAAAGGACGAGGACACAGTAGAATGCAGGGCGCTCCCGGAACGCGACCCTCCTGCCAAGCCTGTAGAACATGTAGAGGGCCAAGGCGAGCAGGGCCAGCTGGAAGGCTCCGAACCACACGCCGACGAGGTCCACCGCCAGGGCGCCGGCCGGGCGGAGGCGGAGTTCGGCATAGATCGCCGAGGGGATGGAGTATGACTGCGACGTCATCATGGCGGAGAGGGCCGACGAGGCGATCACCAGGACGGGGAGGTAGCTCGAGGAGTCCCAGGTCTTCAGGACTCCTCCGCCCGTGAGCCCCGAGCTCAACGGCGGGCAGAGGGCCGGGCACGAGTTAAGCGTTGGCTGGGCCTAGCCCGACCAGAACGAGTCCAGGGTCGTCGCCCCCAGCATCTCGTCGAAGCTGAAGTCGAGGGCGTCCAGCATCTGGTCGAACATCGAGTGGGCGTACTCGATGTACTTGTCGGCGTCGATCTCGTCCACCCTGGCGAGCTCGGCGGGCTTCACGTAAGGGGGGTTCTTGGTCTTCACGTACGCTATGATCTCCCCGGCCTTGATCTCCCGGCCCCTCTCCTGCAGGAGCTTGGCTGCCCTCACGTGCTGGGGGGTGGTCCCGGCGTACTTCTCCGTCTCCTTGCTCATCATCACGTTGAAGGCGAGCTGCTCCACCGGGACCTTGCGGTTCTTGAGGTCGGTGATCATCTTCGTGAGGAGCGCCTTGGTCTCGGCCCTGGCGCGCTCGAAGTCGGACTGCGTCTGGACGCTGCTGAGTATGTCCAGGGCGTCGTAGAAGGTCTTCTTCAGGTACTCGGGAGTCTGGCTGTTGTGGAGGAGGGTCGGCAAGTCCCCGGCGACGAACCTCTCAAAATGGGGGACCGCGAAGTCATACATTACGCAGCTTCCAGGGACTTGTCTGACCTCGACGACCTCATCGTATGTGACGTCCCTGACGTTTATCATTCTGGCAATGCGCATCAGCTGGGACCTCTGCTCATCGCTCGCGCGGTCCAGAAGCGAGCCGATTACCGTGTTGTACTCGTCCAGTTTGCTGAGGTTGTAGAGGCGGACGCGGTTCGTGCGGATGGACCTGAAACGAGGCAGTCCGCTGCCCGCGGCGATGGCCGCCTTCAGCTCGACAAGACCCGAGGTTGAGATTGGAATCAGCTCCTTGTTGCGTCGGCCGGTTGCCACCTTTACGGTGAACCGCTTCTGTAGGAAACCAATCCTCCTGTAGAACTCCTTGCGGCTCTCTGTCCCTATCACGCTCAACTGGTGGTACTCCTTGCCCTTCACCCGGAATGCTCGCAGCCGGGTGTCGATGTCAAACCTTGCGAGGAGGTAGGCCGTGCCAACCAGGAGGTCCTTGCTGGAGGAGGCGAGGTTCACCCTCCGCCCGTCGCCGTATCCGTCGCCTGAGAACAGACCGCGCAGGAACGCCCTGACGAACGGGTCTCCCGCATTGAAGGCGACGGAAGGGACTCTCTTCTCGGAGCTCGTCCCCCCGCAGAGGCTCGCGAAGAGGTCGGAATGCAACATGGGAAGATAGTAGGAATTGTTACCATGCTTCTTGCGGTACACCTTGGGCGCCCGTCCGAGCAGTCGCTTCCACGCCGCTTCAATCGCTTCGCAGACCTCGGGGTTGACTATCTGGCTTTGGCTGATGCAGTTGTTGCGCGAACCGGCCTTCTTCGCCCTGCTCCCCTCCGCGGCGTATACTCCGAGCAGCAGCCCGAGGTCCTCGTCCAGAGGGAGCTTCGACGGAAGCGGCACTCCGGTCGTGGCATGGGCCTTCCCTGAGTGAACCAGGCTCCCGCCAATGCGGAAGTCCGCAGTCAAGTGCTCAGGTGTCAGAAGCGTGCGGTCAGTCCCGGCCTGGCGTATGAGCTGAGCTCCTACCAGCACGTCCCCTTCCTTGAGGTCCCTCGTGGCTACGCACCGGAGCTCGCCCCGCTCGTTCATGATGAAGACTGAATGGTCCCCCGAGAGCCTGAGAGATCTGCCCTTGCTTGACTTCACCTCGAAGATCTCTTCCACCTTGTGCTTCGTGGCGTCCGAAACGGGCACCCACACGGTGTCCAGGCTGTCGGTGATTGAAGTGACCTCGACACTTCTTCCCGCCTTGAACGACTCGTAGACACGTTCCACCGTGGTGAGATTGTAGTCGCCGTCCTCCTTGACGAGAATGGGAGTCTTTCCGTCCACAGACTTCTTGCCGGTCAGTCCCTTGATGTCCGCGGTGCCGTCTGGGAGGACGCCGAAGTAGTTCTTCTTCCGGCTGCTGAACGCGACGTAGCGGTATGCCTTGTCCAGGTCGAGCTCGACCCCGAGGTCGCTATCCGCCCATCTCGTCACAGCGAGCACCTGCTCCTTCGAGGGATTCTGAAGGAACAGGCTGTCAGTGTTCTTCAACACGATGTTGCCGCAGCTGTCAACGAAGTTGTGGTTGCCTTCTACCGAGAGGTCATAGACGAATCCGTCGTGAGCCTCTTCAACCACTACCGGCGAGTCCAGCCTGCTGTTGTAGCTGGAGCAGGTGGCGAAGGCGTATGTCGACTTGGACGCCCTGTACTTCAGCGTGTATCTTGTGCCTAGCTGCGACAGCAGGACCGCCAGACCCGACGCGACCCTGAGCGACTTTGTCTCGTACCTGAAGTTCTTCCGCCGGTAGTCTGCGCTGTACGCGCGACCAAAAACCCTGCTTCCGTCGCCCTTTACCAGGTTGTCAAGAAAGACCCTCTTGTACTCGGTCGGCGCGCTGAATATGAAGTCGGGCAGTCGCTTCCCTGTGCTCTTCTGGCCGCATAGCGCCTTGAAGAAGACCGCCGCGAGCTCGTTCATCATCTGCAGCTTGCTGGTCTTGTCCTCGTAGTCGAGCTGGACCAGCTCCCCGTGTCCGCCGACGTATTCGAGGTGCCTCGGGCCTGGCGACGACCTGATGATGCCAGCCTTGGCTCCCTTGAAAAGTTGAAGATAGTCGAGCCTCAGCCGCTCCAGCCAGGCAGTGTCAGAGCATGCGATGGACGCTCCCAGTCTGGACCTGGTCGTGTCCGGCGTGGATGAACTCCCTTCCGGGACGTACGCGCCCGTAAGTTCGACAAGAGCTAGGAACTCCGGGGTCCCCACCCGTATGAAGCGTCTTGCCCTTATGGGATTCTGTCTGTCCGTCCATCCGTACCAGACCCATTCGTCGTCGCACTTCGGTGCCAGAGTCTTCTCGCGGCCCTTGTAGGAGACCTTGAAGGTGTAGGGCCTTAGGACCTCATAGATGTCGACGGCTTCGAGGTCCTTGGCGGACGGGATTTCGTCTATCCTGACTAGGCTCTTGCCTGAGAGATTCAGCGGTGTCTCCAGTCTGAGTGCCGTGCCGTCCTTGACGATTAGCGAGTGATCTTCGGTGACCCGAGTGGAGCCCCACTTCTGAGAAACGCGGAAGACCTTCTTGTCCGTCCTGTGCCTTATGACAGCGGTGACAGGCTTGAAACCCACCGCCCCGGAATTCGTGTCCATGCTGAGCGCCTTCCATCCTTGTGGGTACGCCTCGTCCTTCCCGTCGGGGCGCGTCGCAAACCTTCCCGCTGCGTTGAAGAGTTCCTCCATAGGCTTGACAAGCACATGCCCGAACGGATCGAGGAGGGTGACGCATCTCTCTCCAGTTACACTGTCGCTGTATAGGACGTTGATGCCCAGCTCGGTGCACCTGCTGATTGTCTTCGTAATCGCGTATCTTCCGAGCGCCGCCGTTGCCTCGGCGACTGGGAGGCAGTAGAATGCGAACGTTTCAAATCCTAGCACGCCGTAGGAGGCGTTTAGAAAAACCTTCAAACCCTGTGTCACAATATTGTAAAGTTCGCGGTCTGTCGGTGAGAGGGACTGGTCCTTCGTCAGCGGCTTGTAGTGCCCGACCCGAAGGTCGCGCAGGGACCCGGTCACCAGGCTGATTATCCCGCTCCTCTTCTGGCACACCCAGGACGAGGTCTCCGGGATGACGTTCTTCCTGCACTCCTCGTGGGGGCAGTCCACCGTCTCGTAGGACAGGTTGTGGACCTTGATCAGGCTGGGGTAGAGGCTGGCGAAGTCCAGCACGGACACGTCGAAGAAGACCCCCGGCTTCGGCTCGATGACCAGCCCCCCCTTGTACTTCTTGCCCTTGATTATGGCCTCGGACGAGGCGCCCCCCTTCTCGGCGAGCTCGTCGGGCCTCGGGATGAGCGCCCCCATCTTCCTGTGCTCGAAGAAGAGCATGCTCCTGATCCAGTTGGACACCCCCAGCCTCGAGACGTCGTTGATGGGCATCTTCCCGATCCTGGAGATGACCAGGAGGAGCTTCATCACCACGGACCCCCCCATGGTGGTGAGCTCGTAGGTCAGCTGCGAGTCGTTCAGGCAGTAGTCGGCGAGCCTGTCCAGGGGGAGCTCCCCGACCTCGCCCTCGAACTCGATCTTCGACTTGTTCAGCAGGGCCTCCGATATGCCGTTCAGGGTGTGCTCGGTGTACTTGTTGCTGAACGCGTAGACCTGGATCGACCTGTTCCTGAAGAACTGGTAGAGGTCGATGTGGACCCCGTGCTTCAGGGACGCGGCCACGCGCTCCAGCTGGATGGGGTTCTCCTCCTCCTGGAGGCCCAGCCTCTCGGCCCTGTGCCTCAGGTACCTCAGGTCGAAGTCGTCCCCGTTGAAGGTGAGCAGCACCGGGTAGTCGAGGATCTTGGACATCACCGCCCTCAGCAGGCTGGGCTCGTCGTCGAAGACCCTCCACTGGTAGGGCCTCCCCTCCAGGGCCGACCTGTCCTTCCCGCCGGCGAGGAGGTAGACGACCTTCTCCCCCTCTGAGAAGAAGGAGACCGCTATGACCGGCTGCGTCGGGTCCTCCACGTCGGGGAGCCGCCCCGACTCGTTGGCCACCTCTATGTCGAGGGCCACCCTGCGGAAGTCGCACAGGGGCTCGCCCAGGAGCTCCGCCCAGGCCCTGATGTAGGGGGCGAATGTCTCGGGGTTGCGCTTCAGTATCTGCTCGAGGGACCTCGCTACGCGCTCCGGGACCGGGTGCTCCGAGGGGACCACCTTCCCGCCGGCGACCCTGTAGTAGGTCCCCATCCGGAGGCCCCTGTCGTAGGCGTAGTTCTCGTAGTACTTGATGTCGGCCTCCCATGCCTTGATCTGGTCCCTGATGCTGTTGTTGCCGCCCCCGATGGCGAGGGGGTCGGTGGTGATTATCTTCCTCAGCTTCACCTTCTCGTCCCTCAGGAGGTCGAGCCTCTCCTCCTCCACGATGTCGACCACGTCCTTCCTGGCCTTCACCGCAGCCAGCTCCTCCATGGGGAGCCGCGTGTAGCAGTAGGGCCTGTGGCCCGTGTTGTCCCGCCAGAGCCAGAACCTCCCGGCCTGGGGGTCGTAGAGCTTCAGCACGGCCACCCTCTGGTCTCCGTCGTAGAGGGCCGACGCCAGCAGGCACTCCGCGGTCTCGGAGACCGGCCTTGTCAGGGCGGCCAGCTTCGCCGCGAGCTGGCTGTCTGCGGACGGCTGCTGGGAAGACAAGGGTCGGCGGGCCTCCATTATGCCTACCGCAGATAAGCCTACCGAGCCTGAGAGAGGCCGACAACATGATTTATAACGACAACCCGGTGCGCCTGCGGTGTTGCCGAAGGTAACCGAGGTCCTGAAGTCGAACCTGGCCTACGAGTTCGTCGCCGTCGGCGTGGTCTGGGCCGTGGTGGCGGTGCTGGTGGGCAAGGCGGTCGTCCTCTGGCCGGCGCTGACGTGCATAGCGGCCGGCGCCCTCCTGAAGGTTCAGCCGGGCGGCAGGGTCACCTGGGCCTGGGCCATGGCGTCGGCAGTCCTCGGCATGCTGGTGGCCGGCTACCAGGCATACGTCGCGGCGCCCTTCCTGGGCGGGGCGTTCTCCATGGTGGCGGGGGAGACCTTCGCGGCGTTCCTGGTCTTCGCCCTGGTCCATGTCATGCTCCTCTTTACCGGGTACACCCCCGTTTCGAAGCCCGCCGCCTAGGCGGCCATCCCCAGCCGAAAGAGACTTCGCTCCCGCCAGCCTGCGAGGAAGCGCCTGCATGACTCTCAAATAGTCTCCCGCCGCAGGGCGGTCGGTCGATTTGGACTTCATACCGATCAACCTGCCCATGCTCGGGGACGAGGAGAAGCGCGCTGTGGCGTCCGTCCTCGAAAGCGGGAAGCTCACCGACAGCTCCTTCGAGGGGGGCAAGTGGGTGAAGAGCTTCGAGGAGAAGATGAGGGCCCTGCTGGGGGCCAAGCACGTGGTCGCGCTCAACTCGGGGACCGCCGCGCTCCACTCGGTCCTCCTGGCGCTGGGGGTCGGGCCCGGGGACGAGGTGGCGGTGCCGTCGTTCACGTTCGTGGCCACGGCCAACGTGGTGCTCGCGTGCGGGGCGAAGCCTGTCTTCGTAGACACCGGGGCCGACTACAACATGGACCCCGCCCTTCTGAGGAAGGCCATGACGTCGAGGACGAAGGCCGTGATGCCCGTGCACCTTTACGGCTATCCGGCCGACATGGACGAGATCAGAGAGGTGGCCGCGGCGCGGTCGGTCAGCGTTGTCGAGGACGCGGCCGAGTCGCTCGGGGCCGAGTACAAGGGGGGGCAGACTGGGACGCTGTCGGACGCCGGGTGTTTCAGCATGTACGCCACCAAGGTGGCGACCAGCGGGGAGGGGGGCGCCGTCTCCACCGACGACGGCGAGCTGGCCGACAAGGTGAGGCTCATCAGGAACCACGGCATGGTCCACGGGTACGACACCCGCCACCTGGGGTTCAACTACAGGCTCCCTGAGTTCGCGGCCGCCATAGCGTCGATCCAGATGGACAGGCTCGGCGGGTTCCTCGAGACCAGGGGGAGGAACGTCCGATACATGCGCGACAGGCTTGCGGGGGTCGAGGGGGCGGCCTTCACGCAGGACGCGGGCGACAGGACCCACTCCTACTACCTGTACACTCTCTTCCTCAGGAAGAACAGGGAGAGGATGCTGGCGAGGCTCAACACCATGGGCATAGGCGCAGCGGTGTACTTCAGGACGCCAGTCCACAGAACGCCCCTGTACGAGAAGCTGGGCTACGGGCGCAAGACCCTGCGGAACACCGAGCAGGCTTCGGGCCACGTGATCTCCCTCCCGGTCCACCCTAGGCTCACATCCGCGGACCGCGAGAGGGTCGCCGACGGGTTCCTGAAGGCGGCCTCCGAGCTCCTATAGGGCTGCGCGATGGCTGCCCCCAGAAGGGTCTGCGCGGTCGTCCCCACCTACAACGAGCGCGAGAGCGTCGCGAGGCTGGTGCAGGAGGTGCGCCGGTCGGGTCCTCCGGCTATGTTCATTCTCTTCGTCGACGACAGCAGCCCGGACGGGACCGGCGACCTGGTCAGGGAGCTGGCGTCGAAGGACCCGGGGATCAGGCTCCTCTCCAGGGCCTCGAAGATGGGGATCGGGAGCGCCTACCAGGACGGGTTCCGGGATGCCCTCGCATCGCTGTCGCCCGACGTGGTCGTGGAGATGGACGCCGACCTCCAGCACCCCCCGGCGGCCATCGCCCGCCTCGTCAGGGGGGTGGAGGAGGGGGCCGACGTGGCAGTGGGCTCGCGATACGTGAAGGGCGGGGGGGTCGCCGGTTGGGGGCTCAGGCGGCGGGCCGTGAGCCGCGCGGCAAACGCCTACGCGAAGGCGGTGCTCCGCATCGGGGTCAGGGACGCGACGTCCGGCTTCAGGGCCTATTCCAGGGGAGCGGCTGAGCGCGTGGCATCCGCGAGGCTCCCGGCCAAGGGCTTCGAGTTCCAGGTGGCTTCGCTGCACCTTCTGCGGGGCTGGCGGCTGGCTGAGGTCCCCTACATCTTCTCGGCGAGGTCCGCGGGGAAGTCGAAGCTCGGCATCAGGGACATGGCGCGCTTCCTCCTCTCGGTCCCCCGGCTGGCATTCAGCTGATCGACTGGGTCAGAGCCAGGAGCCAGGGTGGAGGCATGGACACATCGGAGTACAACCGGGTCTTGGCTTGGGCGGGTGGACCCCGGCAGAGGCGGCTGGGACAGGCCTCGACCTTGAAGGGAGCCGATTGACGCAGTCAATCAGAGCGGCGAGCAGGGCAAAGAGTCAACGATAATAGAGAGCCTCGAAGTCAGACGGGACCGACATGCCGCCATTGCAGAAGGGAGCAGTACGTGGCATCGCAGTCCTGTTTGTCGCGGTCTTCGCCGTCACGGCGTTCTTCTACTTTCCCGTCATCAAGACCGCCTACTCTCCCGGAGTGCCAGGCTTCTGCACCCCCCAGAACACCATTGGTTGCCCTGAGTGCGATTACTGGGACTCGCTCTCTCAGTGGCTGTTTGGGATAGGATATCAGGCACCAGCCAGTTGCGTCTCCCCGCCATGAAGAAGGGCCAGACAGAGCCTTCATGCGCGCAAGGTTCAACGCGGAGGACGGCTAGATACCATGCGCAGCAGACCCGTTGGAACCCATGGCGAAGCCAAAAGCCAGAAATACGCGGGGCATCAGCCGGTGGCAGAAATGCCAGAGGACCAGCCGAAGGACCAGCCCACGCAGCCGGCCGCCGTGGAGCAGCCCGCGCAGGCGAAGGAGCAGCCAGTGAAGGTCTTCACCAGCGCGGTCTACGAGTGCGTCCGGTGCGGGACCAAGACGACCCAGGAGGAGCTCTCCAGGCTCCCTGAGGTGAAGTGCATCTGCGGGTACCGGGTCTTCCGGAAGGCCAGGCCCTCAGTGGTCAAGCAGATCAAGGCAGTCTAGCCCCCGACGGCCGCGACTTCGGCAATAGGCGAACTTCCACACGCTCCTTGGCGTAATCGTTTATGTATGGCTGAGCCAGGCCGGGCCAGCACCTATTTGCATCTCATGAAGAGCAGCAGGCCCTCCGCAATCCTTGGCTACGGGGCGTACGTTCCGCGCTACAGGGTGCTGACCGCTGAAATCGCCCGCGTCTGGAAGGGAGGCGGGTCCGGCCCCAACGTGGAGAAGGCTGTGGCGAACCTGGACGAGGACACCGTGACCATGGCCATCGAGGCATCCCTGACCGCCATGCGCATGTCGGGGGTCCAGCAGCTGGGGGCGGTCTTCGTGGGGACCGAGTCCAAGCCCTACGCCGTGAAGCCGACTAGCACGATGGTGGCCCAGGCCCTGGGCCAGCACCACACCCTGGCGGCCGACCTGGAGTTCGCCTGCAAGGCCGGGACCGAGGCCATCCAGGTGGTCACGGGGCTCGTCGGGTCCGGGATGATCGAAGCGGGCCTGGCCGTCGGCATGGACACGGCTCAGGGGAGGCCCGGCGACGACCTTGAGTACGGCGCCGCCAGTGGGGGGGCTGCCTTCGTGATAGGGAGGAGCAGCAGGGACGCGGTGGCGCTTATCGACTGCAGCACGTCATACGTGTCAGACACCGGCGACTTCTGGCGCAGGGCCGGGGAGAAGTACCCGTCGCACCTGTCGCGCTTCACCGGGGAGCCGGCATATTTCCACCACATCGAGACGGCCGTGAGGACCCTGTTCAAGGAGACGGGGCACAAGCCGTCCGACTTCGCCTACGCCGTGTTCCACCAGCCCAACCCCCGCTTCCCAGTCGAGGTGGCCGCGAGGCTCGGCTTCACCATGGACCAGATCAAGACCGGGCTGCTGAACCCGGTCATAGGCAACACCTACGCCGGGAGCTCGCCGATAGGCCTCGCCGCCGTCCTCGACGAGGCGAAGCCCGGGGACAAGGTGCTGCTCGCGAGCTTCGGCTCCGGGGCGGGCTCCGACGCCTTCTGCCTCGAGGTCCTCCCGGGCATAACCAAGAGGAGGGGGGCAGGCCCGACGGTGAAGTCGCTCTTGGCGAGGAACATCAAGGTGGACTACTCGACCTATTCGAAGTTCAGGGACAAGCTGCACAAGTAGGCGATCGCATGGCAAGGTCCAAGGTCTACGTCGCATCGGTCGGCCTCACCAAGGTGGGGGACCAGTGGGGCAAGTCCCTGCTCGACCTCGCCGTCGAGGCGGCCCGGGGGGCCATGAAGGGCGCGCCTCGGGTCAAGCCACAGCAGGTCATCGTGGGCAACATGTTCAGCGCCGTCGGTGCCAGCCAGGAGCACCTCGGGGCGCTCGTGGCCAGCGCGCTTGGGCTGGCCGGGACCCCGGCCTTCAAGGTCGAGTCGGCCTGCTCCTCGGGGGGCTCCGCCTTCCACGTCGCCTATTCACTGGTCGGGGCGGGGGCCCTGGACTCCGCGCTCGTGGTGGGGGTGGAGAAGATGCGTGACCTCGAGCCCGAGGAGGTGTCCGAGGCTCTGGCGATGGCGGAGTCGGCCGAATACACCCAGTTTGTAGGCGCGACCTTCGCCGCCCTGAACGGGCTCCTTGCGAGGTACTACATGGAGCAGTATGACGTCTCGCGCGACGAGCTCAGCGCCATACCGGTGATAGACCACGCGAACGCGGTGGCGGCCGAGCACGCCCAGTTCAGGAGGGCCATCACGCCCGAAGTGGTGAACAGGTCCGCCATGGTGGCGGACCCCCTGAGGCTGTTCGACTGCGCCCCAGTGGGGGACGGGTCGGCCGCGGTGCTGCTGGTGGGCGAGGCCGCCGCCTCAGGCGCGAAGGGCAGGCTGGCCGAGGTCCTGGGAGGGAGGGTGGCCACCGGCGAGTTCAGCGTATACGAGAGGGACGACATGCTCGACTTCGCGGCGACCAGGGAGGCGTTCAAGGGCGCCATGGCCCAGGCGGGGCTCTCGCCCAAGAAGCTGCGTTTCGCCGAGATTCACGACGCCTTCTCCGTGGTGGGAGCCCTCGCCCTGGAGGCCATGGGCTTCTCCAAGAGGGGAAGGGGCGCCAAGGACGCCAGCGACGGGATGTACCGGGCCGGGTCCGAGCTCCCCATCAACACCTTCGGGGGGCTGAAGGCCCGGGGGCACCCTGTCGGCGCGACTGGCGTCTACCAGGTGGCCGAGGCCTACCTCCAGGTGACCGGCCAGGCGGGGAAGAACCAGGTTCCTGGCGCCGACTACGGCGTCGCCCACAACATCGGGGGCGTCGACACGACAAGCGTGGTTCACGTCCTCGGGAGGGGGGCCTAGATGGGCATCCGGGCCTGGCGCAACAAGGACCGCTACTATAGGCTGGTCGGTAGCAGGTGCACGAAGTGCGGCGCCGAGTACTTTCCGCCCGTCTACCGCTGCAGGAAGTGCGGGTGCGAGACCGTGGAGGACAAGGAGATGCCGAAGGAGGGCGCCATAATGACCTACACGCAGCTGCACGAGCCGCTGCCCGGATTCGAGGCCCAGGCGCCTTTCTACCTGGCGGTGGTGAAGCTCTCCAACGGGGCGAGGGTGCTGGCGCAGCTGGTCGACTCCCCCGACGAGGCCGTGAAGACCGGAGCGAAGGTGAAGGCGACGGTGAGGCGGGTCAGAGTGGACGGAGACTCGGGGCTCATCACCTACGGGTACAAGTTCATTGTAGAAGGCTAACCCCTGGGTTCGAATCCCACCGGGTCCGTAGAGGCCCGAACAAGTCCTAGGCGAGCAAGCGCATCGTCCTGGATTCTAGGCACCAGCTCGTTCGATTTCTTGCTATGCTGACGAGTTCCGCGGTTTGACCTTGAAGTAAGCCGTGACCACCGACCTCCCAGCAGTCATCCGTGGCTCAGTGTGAAACGACTGCCTCACAAGCTCTTGTATGGCGCTCTTCAGGGCGATGCTCAACTTGGGGCCGAAGTCATGGTGGCAGACAATTGCATAGTTGTCTTCGTCCTTTGTTATAGTTGTCCGTAGCTTGTCTGGGTTTATTCTGGACCTCATGGTCAGGAAGTCTAGTATCCTGTCCGGAGAAGAGTCTTGAAGGAAGAACTCCGACATCTCTTTCCATCGGGGGGCCAAGATTTCTCTCCCTATCCGGACGAGCGTCTCGTCATCCAAAGCCTCGAGCAGACCCATAAAGAACGCGCTGTCGAGCGTGATCAGCCCGAACTCGGCAGCTCCTTTGTCCCAGTGAAAGTGCCGATTGATTACCGCGTTGATGTATGCGTTGACCGACGTCCCATTGTCGGTGGCCACCTTCTCCAGTGAACGTGCTAACGACTCTGAGATTCTGATCGTCTTGAGGACGGTCTTTCCTTTATCAGGGTCAACTCTTGACAGAGTAATGGCCTCTGACATGGCGGAGTACCCCCGCTACATAGGCTTTGGGTTCTTGGCGGAATCCACTTCCCGGACCTGTTTAGGCGAGAGTCCCCCCCGGGCGCGCTCCTCGCGCGCGCGCCTCGGCAAGACGACTGAGCTCCTAGCGGCCGCAACGAGAGTGAACGAAGACATCCAACATCGGGTTGTGCTGCGGTGAATAGTTGCTTGGTGAAGATTCGGCAATTCAGGAGATTGGGGGAAGGCTGTCGTCGCTCCAGGGAGATTCTGGCAGAAGTTTGACTCGATGGGAGCAACGCTTCAGTTAGGAATGTCGCGCCTCCTGAATGAGTCTATTGCGCCCTGTCCCGGCGTCGACTGTCGATCTTGAACCCATCTGAGGTTACAGGTTCGCAATTGCCAGCTGAAAGCCCGCGTATCGAACAGGTCCGCACGTCGGGGCACTGGAAGGGGCTGTCAACTCTTCCCTGCTTGGTACCCTCGAGGTCATTGTGCTGCCTCGTAGCCTCTGACCATCCCGGTCAGAGTTCGCTGAAGCCTGACTCGTCTGGGAGCAGTGAGACTGGTTTCGGCCTAGGGAATGTCGACGGTGTTGGTTCCTGAATACACCTGGGTCGTTCCACCGTACGACAAGGTCAACGAACCCGGGCTGGTCGTCTGAATCTGTACCGCTGTTGGGTCATGCCCGAAGTAGTTGCTGCTCTGAACGATTGACGTGAACGTTGAAACGCTTCCATCGTTGTAGAGCTCGAAGCCTATCGGGTTGTTCGCAAGCAGGTTGAAGCTCGCTCTGTATGTCCCGGCGCCATCGTACTCCACAATCGCTTCGAATGTGCTGCCGCTTACGGAGTTTGCTATTATGGTAGTAGTGTCGCTTTGGACATAGATTCCAACATCGTTGTGGTAAAGGATGTTCCCGCTCACTGTGGTCTGGGCGCCAGACAAGTAGGTCACGATTCCGATTCCCTGACTCTGAGTCTGGGGGTTCGGCCCGCAGCCGGCAAAAGTGCAGGCGTTGTTCTCTACGATGTTGAGACTGACCTGACCGGACGCGCCGTAACCTATCTGTATCCCTTCACCGGCAACATAGGAGTCGTAAGGAGTGTAGAAGGACACAGTGTTTCCGAATACGGAGCAGTAAGCATCCCAGTTGCAGATGATCCCCGTGGAGTCGTAGCCGCCTATCGCATTCGACTGCACTACAACGTTGGAGGTTCCTCCGACGGCAGACTCGGCCTCCACCCCCATTCCATCGTTGCAGTAAGGCAGGGACGCGGGCGAGCGGAAGTTCTCGATGCTGTTGTGGGCGACGGTCCCACTAGCATCAAGGTAGGTCACTCCTCGAAAGTCAATGCATGACTCCAAGGCTTCGGAGGCAACGCTTCCGTCAATGACCAAGTTCTCAATCTTGACGCCACTGATAGAAGAGACTGGACTGCCTCCCACAAGAATGGTGCTGTAGATTGGCTGCCCTGAGTCCGGGCCCTGTGGAACGTTCGCAGTCGCGCTGAGGGTCTCTGGCTGAATTGTGGTTGGATTTGAGTAGCTACCAAGACCGATAAGCTGGGTTCCGCTGCTGGTGACTATGAGTTGCTCGGGATAGGTGCCGCCAGCGACGCAGATGGTCCGCCCAGGATTGGCATTGATCGCCAGTTGAATCGCGTTTCCTCCGACATTCTCTCCGCTCACAGTAACGTAGCAAGGGTTGAAGCCGGCCGCTGAAGAGGCGGGCACCAAGACAAGCATAGCGCCAAGAAGGACAGGAATTGTCATTGCGGCGAGCGGACCCTTCAGGAGCTTTACACCTGGCAAAGCTGACGCGCCAGCGACGGCTCGTCCGTTGTATTTATGGATTCAAGACGAAGAATCCCAGCGCTGACGGAGTAGTTCAAGTCGGGATTGTGCGCCTGCTCGGTCCTGGATTGGCCCTGCGGGCTCGGCGAAGAAGACGGAGAGGGTTGCCCTGCGGGGGGAGGGCGCGTGAACCTGTTGGAGACGGCAATAGTCAGTCGATCGGTTGTCTTCTTTGAGCTCATCTGCGGAAACAGGTTCATTGTTGCGTGACGGCTCGACCTTCAGATAGTCGGACATCGCTCCGCTACCAGTGGCCCCTCCGAGCGCAAAGGAGTACTCGGCAGCTTGCGACAGGGTCCGCCCAGTGTGGGGCTCGTCCAAACGCGTATCTAACACGAGTCAGCGACGCTATTGGGACCCGATGTGTCCAAGGCCGAGTCTTCGGGAAAGGGCGGTGTCTTACGAAACAGCGCTGCGCTCTCCGCGACGGTTCTTCTCGTGGTAGCTCTGGCGGCCCTCGCGAGTAGCGTAGGAAATGTCGACGCCCTATGTGCGCCAGTGCACTGGGGGGACTGCGTCTACACCTGGGGATACCAGGACCGGGACAACCTGGGTTGGCTGCTCCCCGCGAACACCACTACCTACACCCCGCTTCAAACGAACATCACTGCCAGCAGCTGGATGGACGCGGAGTTAACCATCTTCCCGTTCAAAGCGGAGCCACTAACCTCAGCAGTTCTGGGTCTTTATGTCAACGGGGGACTCTTGGCTACCGTCTCGGTGGGGAACCTGAGCCAGAGCACTGTAGGCGGTTACGGTGGGTACTGTGGCTCCGGGGCGTGCCCTCGGATGCTGGATTCGATTTCCCCCGACCTTGCCACCTTCTCCGACTGGACCTGGCAGTTGAACCTGTATCACTCGCTCTCGCATTCAATCCCGTCAGGGTCCACGGTGGCCCTGGCCTTCGAGGCCAGCAAGCCGGTGTGGGTCGCTGTCGACAACAAGAGCTCCGGTTTCACTTTCGAAGAGACCTACTCGTCCTTCTCAAGCCTTCCTCCGACCTTCCCGCAGGGCGGCGCCCAGTCTCCTCACACGATAGCCGCATGGGTCTACTCCCCCAATCCCCAGGCTCCCGGTGAGCCTGTCGGGTTCCCCTCGACCCAGGGACTCTACAGTTCCTCTCTCATTTCGCTCTTCATTGTGGTGGCTGTAGTGGTGGCTGTAGTCGTGGCCGTGTTTCTCGTGGCGAGAAGGAGAGGCGACGGAGCTCGCGCGAATTCGAGCGTGTCCTAAGCTAAAGTCAACTCATGTTGGAATGCAAGCGTCCCCATCCTCAGCCTCGAGCCTGTGCAAATGTAACCCCTCCGGGTCATCTTCTCCCAGAGACGCCATGTCAATTCGCCGCTTTGAGCCGGTCTACTGACATACGTTCATCGTGGCCTAGACCAGAAGTGGGCGGGACGGAGCAGGACGCGTCCACACCGGATCCCAGCACGCAAGTTGGCTCCGCAGACCAGGGGTCGAGCAGGAATTGCCCGGTCGTCTTCCGTGGCATGGCCCGATGCCCCCGCTTGCCGGGGCTGCCTGCGGCCGTAGGCCCGGCGCAGGTCACCGCCGAGGTTCCCTCAGGCGAATACCCTTATCTGATTCCTCTCCTCATCAGACGCTAGGCCAAAGACTGTGAGGAAGGAGCTCAAGTACGCCCTGCTCATCGGCGCGGTGGCGGTAGCCGCGGCGCCCGCCTATCCCCTCTTCCTCTCAGCCGGCCCGAGGCCATGGACTGGCGGCCCGCTCCTGACGGAAGGAAGTGTCGCCTACTACGCCTACGGGAGCGCGGTGGCAGTCCCCATGAACCTGTCGAGTGCATCAAGACTGACAGGGGGTTTCGCGACCAACGCCTCCTTGGTGTTCTACGTCTTCACGTCGGACGAGTACAGCAGCCAGAGACCCGCATTCGAAGCTCCGATCCTCTCCTATTACTCGACGGGTGACGTGAGGGGTGCCTCCATCAACCTGACTCTCCCGCAGGGGGACTACTGGATTTCGTTCCGGTTCGTGAACGACACGGGGAGGTGGGTGGCCACAACCAACGGGACAGGGTCGGTGTCCACTACCGAGTTCCTCATCATCAAGTCGTTCCAGGCGACGCCAACGCCCTAGCCGGACTCCGCGACCTTCGACTCCAGGGACTCCACTCTCCTCTCGAGGTCCTTGACCCGTCTGACTCCCCAGTAGAGCCACGACGCAAGATAGATGACGATCAGCGCCAAGGCCACAATCAGGGCAGCTTCTACGACACTGACCGAAAACAACATGTCTCGGGAGGCGGCGGGGCCTCTTAAGCAGTCCCGGCCGTGCGTTCGGTGTTCGTTCACATCCTGGCACTGCCACGCTCCGCCGGGAGTCTTGGGAGGAAGCGTAGGCCTGTATGGCAGCGCGGCCCATGTTGACACCCGCAGCAGGAAGTGCAAAGACGACATCAAAGGGAGCCCACCTCCCAATGTCCTTCTTCCGCACCGCGCCATCTGTCAGGCCCGAACCCGAGTAGAGTTGACTCCTGCCCCACCGCCACCCTCCTCGCATGGAGGAGGAGCCAGGGGTGGTCGACTAGGGCTCACTGTCGCGCCCGACAACGATGTCGGCCATCTGCTTTGTGCCCATCCACGCATACAAGTCCATCGTAGGCATATGATCCACTCGCGCGTGCTTGCTGGCACAGGCGCCCGGGACTTTGGCAATACCAGTCGAACGCTCTTCGCAGGCCAAACGAGGAACCGTCAGAGAACGCACTGCAGTCAGTTACTATCCGCAGCACGACGCCATCTGGAGTTCAACCGGATCGAAACAACAGACCACGCGCCAGAGGGCCTCATCGCGGCACTGAAGACAACACCTAAGTATCAGGGATGACCTTTTTTCATGGGCCATTCTCTTGCCAGACTCCAGCGAGGATGAGCGCAAGACCAGTCTCAAGACAATCAGATTCCCAGTGTCGCTGGTACGTTCTCTTGAGGATGAAGCCGCTGAGGAAGGTACATCGGTCAATGCAGCTGTAAACTCGATAATCGGTCGGCACTTCAAGTGGCACCAGAGGCTGAGCGAATATGGATTCGTTACGGTTGCAAAGTCGGCCTTCACAAACATGGTCGAAGGGTTGGATGACGAGACACTCACCCGCATAGGGAGAGATGTCGTTCCTCCTCTGTATGAAGAGATGGCCGAACTCTGGTTTCAAGACTCCACTCCGGAGAAGATATTGGATGCCATAAACCTGAGATTCAAGTTCGACCCCCTGATGCGGGCAGAGATAACGAAAAGGGGGAACGAGGCTACGATGGTATTCCGCCACGACTTGGGTCCCAAGTGGAGCATCCTTGTTGAGAGTGCCTCCCGGGAAATTGTGAAGCGATTCTTCCATACCGAGGCCCGAGTCAGTCGGGGAAATTCGGTAGTCACGGCCCGTTTCAAGGTCAATCCGTAGAAGTTGCGCGCCTAACTGGAAGTCATGCATGCCTCACGCCGGAGTCTTCGATGAAGCGTTAGGCGGCCATGCACCCACGGAGGTCGCCGCTCGGCATTGGACAGACTCAATGATGAGAATCATGCATGGCTGACAGGCCGGCCTCGGCCTGCATCCTCTTGTTGATTGGCGGGGTCGTGACCCCGGCAACGAGCCTGATCCTGACTCATCCCTGGTTCAGCCTCGACTCGACCACTGGCGGCGGGCTCAGCTACCAGACCTGGTTCATCCCCGTCAACTGCCCGGCCTGGGCGGCGCTCGTGCTCTTCGTCGCGGTAGCAGCCTGCGGCATCTCGATTGTGGTCGGGGCGGCCTTGCAGTCCTCTGGTGAGAGGTCGAGGGAAAGGAGAGGCTCCGTCATCGCGCTGGTCGCCGCAGCCGCAGGGATAGCCGCGACCTTCTCCGGCTGCATAGTCGGCGGCCTTCTGTCTGTCATTGGCGGCGCCTCCGGTCCCGCTCGGAAGCCGTCGGCCAGGGCTGGGCCCCCGGTCTAGGGGTCAGAGGCGCGCCGGGATGCAGGCCGGTCGCTTCTTGACATGCGCCTAGTTCAGTCCATGGATCAGGCTGGCAGGGCTTCAGAGCGGGTGCCGATTCAGCGCTGCTCGGCTGGGCCCTGTCCCAGGCTCAGGGCCTCGCCCTGACGGCCTCGAGGCTCTAGGGCCCTACCAGAGCGCCTGGAAGCTCGGCATAGTGGAAGCCGCCGAGTACCCGAGCGTGAAGGAGTACTCCCCTGACCCGGTCACGACAACGTGGGGCTCGTCCTCCCCCCACCTCCATAACACCTTCCAGTTGGAGTCGCTCCCCTGCAGCGTCTTCGCGTGTTCCGCGCATTGCCACGACCCCCCGGCCATTGTCGACGGGCAGGCAAAGGCGACCTCCCAGCCCGGCCCGGCGATGGCATAACGTGTCATCATCCCGAACTGGACGAAGTAGAAGCCGCCGCTGAGCACCCCTGTGTTGAAGACGGCATCCTGGCGAGGCGGCGCGAGGTAGTCGGTGAAGTTGATGAGGGGGCCGGTGCCGACCCGGTAGGTCCAGTAGACGGAATGCCCTCTCCATTGCATCTGCAGGGTCACCGGAGACGCGCCGGACCCCGCCCCGAGTGGACCGATCTTCGAGAACAGCAGGTTCTTCCAGGAGTGCCCGCCGCAGGCGGCGTTGTCGTCGCACACCTGCCACGCGCTGCCGGCGAGCGACTCATTCCCGTTGCTGAAGAGGTACACGTCGAAACGGTAGCCATAGTCAATCCCGTCGCGGCAGCAATCAGGCGAATGGACCCCGATCCCCCCTGAAAGGAAGTTGTGGGCTCCGACCGAAGGCGGACTGGTACCGGCGAAGCTGACGGTGACTGCCACTCCTGTCGAGTGGCCCGCCTCGGCCTCCATGTACCCTCCGGCGTAAAGCGGGGTCCCTTCGACCAGACGGGTGGGAGGCCCTGCGGCAGGCTCCGGCAGCACCCCGTTCACCTCGTCCGGCGCGACCACCACGACCATCAGCAGGACGAGGAGCAGCACGGCCAGGACCGACATGGAGAATCTCGCCTCGTGCCTTCTCACCACCTCCCTCCGGAGGTGGGCTGACAAGGCGCCTATGGCAGATCCTGCCGCGGCTCCCGCTGCCATCATCTCGACAGCGGGGAGAATCTGAGGCAGGTATTCCGAGGCCATGCTCCAGAACAGCGCGAGGACGAGCGCGGTCCCAGCTAGCGGCAGCAGGAGCCCGAGCGCGGGGCCTAGTTTGGACGAGGAGGTCACGGCCGTGATGAAGCACAGGAGCGCGAAGAACGCGAACATGTCCCAGGGGAAGAGGGGCGCCACCAGCCTGGCGCCCGCGAACGCGTAGGCCCCTGGAAGGAAGGCCAGTGCGACGAAGATGCCGAAGGAGACGACCGCGACCTCGCTTCGCGAGCTAAGGACCCTCCGGCGGGCACCAAGGCCGATGGATGCTCCCGCGATCGCTATGGCGCCCAGGAAGACACCCATCCTGAGCGGCTCCAAGCCGTCGGGGCCGGCCGAGAAGCAAACCTTCGGGTCGCAGAGCACATAGGCGTACGAAAAGAACGCGACCAGCGCGGACCACTGGGTGGCAACGGCCATTTTGATGTCAGCCAGGAGAGCCCCCGCGAGCACCGAGCCCGCTAGCGCTATTGCCACGAAGAGGCCGGTCCTCGACCCGGATACAGCGTAGAACGCCGACTGGTGGCTCAGGAAGAGCTGGTTTGCGATGCTCTCGACCGTGTACATCGAGGCGAAGGTGACAAAGAAGGAGGCGATCCCCTTCGGAAGCTGTCTAAGGCTCGTGATGGCAAGTGGGGTCGCCGGTTAGTAAGGCATTGTTACCAACAGAAGCCGTGCCCGGCACGCCGCAAGGCGCTCGTTCTCTCTCGAGTGCTCCCCGTCCAGCACGGGCCCCGCCCTGACCCGAAGGCCCTGACGTCCTCTCCGCTCTCAGCGCTTGCGTCGCGGGTGGGCTCATCGAAGATGGGCACGGCGCCATCTTTTTTCGGTCGCCGTCCTGACGACTGCCGTTGAAAGACGAGTACGCCTGGCTGGAGAAGCTCACTGACCCCCGGGTTGTGAAGTGGGCCCGTTCGCAAGACCGCGCCGCGCGGAGGTCAGTCCAGAAGGGCTCCAAGGCGCTGTACGGCAGGCTCGGGGCCGCCTACTCGTTTCCGATAATGAGGTCGGTCCAGCTGACGAAGGCGGGCATCTTCCTCTTCTATTCCGACGAAAGGTCGTACAAGGTGGAGCTCATGGACCGGGAGGGCTGCCGGAAACCAGTCGCCGACTCCGTAGCGCTTGGGAAGGGCGCAGTGATACAGGGGGTCCAGGCCCGCCCCGACGGCGGCGCTATAGCTCTCCACTACTCCATCGGGGGGAGCGACGAGGGGACGGTGGCGGTGATCGACCTTTCCAGCCGCGAAAGGGTGGACGAGCTCCACGGCTTCGTGGGGTCGCTCCTCTGGCGCGGCGACGGCTCATACTACTACGTGAGGGAGTACCTCACCGAGAAGGCGCCCGACGGCGTACCCCCGCCCGCAACGAGGGTCCTGCTTCGCGAGGGGGCGAGGGACCCTGTCGTCTTCGGCTCTGGCTTCGACACGAACACCTTCGTGGGCGTCAGCCCCTCGGCCGCCGGGGACGAGGCTCTGGTCGACGTCGTGCACGGGTGGGCGCGCAGCAGGCCCCACGCCGGGGGGATCGGGGACCCCGAGAGCTGGGCGCCCGTCTACCCGGAGACGGGGTCCATGGTCACATGGGTCGACCGCGTGGGAGGCGAGAGCCTCCTGCTTTCGTTCGAGAAGGGGCTGGGGCAGGTCGTGTCTGCAGGTCCAGGGAGGGCAAGGACGGTCGTGCGCGAGGGGAGGTGGCCCCTGCAGGAAGCGGCGCTCGTGGGGGACAAGGTGCTCTGCCACTACCTCGTCGATGCCCGGTCGGAGCTCCGGTTCTTCGGCCTCGACGGGAGGCCGGGAAGGGCCCTGAAGTTCCCTGTCCCGGGCTCCCTCGCCGCCCAGACTGGCGCGGGGGTAAGCGCCTGCGGGGACGAGGCGGTCGTCTCCTTCAGTTCCTTCGCCTTCCCCTACGCGGTGTACGTCGTGCGGGCCTCCGGCCTCACCAAGGTCGCTTCAGTGGAGGTCCCCGGCAGGTACACCGTAAGCGAGGGGCGCGCCGTCTCGGCCGACGGCACCAGGATACACTACTTCATGACCAGAAGGGCGGGCTCGACGAAGCGGAAGGCCCTCCTCTTCGGCTACGGAGGGTTCAGGGTGTCGGTCTCGCCGTCCTTCAACCCCGCCTACCTCCCGCTCCTCGAGGACGGGGGAGCCTTCGCCGTGGCCAACCTCAGAGGGGGGCTGGAGCGGGGCGAGGAGTGGCATAGGGCGGGCATGCGCGGACGCAAGCACAAGGTCTTCGAGGACTACGTCGCGGTCCTGACCGCTCTCAGGCGCAAGGGGATGGACGTCGTCGGCTTCGGCAGGAGCAACGGGGGGCTCCTGATGGGTGCGACGATGAACATGCGCCCCGACCTGTTCGCCGGGGTGCTGATAGGGTACCCGGTCCTCGACATGTCGGCCTTCGCAAGGCTGCTTGCCGGAAGGGCCTGGGTCCCGGAATACGGCGACCCGGAGATCCCGGCAGACAGGAGGTTCCTGCTGAAGTACTCCCCATACCACAACATCCGGAAGGGGAGGAAGTATCCCCCGACCTTCATCTACACTGGCCTGAAGGATGACCGCGTCCACCCGGGCCACGCCTTCAAGTTCTTCGCACGGCTCCGGGACGCCGGCGCCGACGTGAAGCTGAGGGTGGAGCTGGAGTCCGGACACATCGGGACCACGCCGGAGACGAGGATCGGGGAGGAGGCCGACAAGCTCGCCTTCGTCTACGGCGCCCTCGGGATGGACCCGGTCGGGACGAAGCCGCGCCGCTGAACGCCGTCCTGGGATTGCATATATCTACGCGGTGGGGGGAGGTCTCTAGGCATGTCGTTCGACGAGGTCGCCCGGCTGGCCCAGCAGAAGGGTCTCTTCTTCAAGTCGGCCGACAGCTACCCCAACTCCCCCGCGGGCTTCTGGGACTACGGCCCTCTGGGGGTCGCCTTGCGTAGCAACGTGGTCTCCCTCTGGAGGAGGCTGATCGTCAAGAGGGACGCCATGATGGAGATAGACGGGTCGCAGATCCTCCCGAAGGCCGTCTTCGAGGCCTCGGGGCACCTGTCAGGGTTCACCGACCCCTTCGTCAGGTGCGCGAAGTGCTCGTCCGTCTTCAGGCCCGACAAGCTCGTCGAGGAGAAGACGAAGAAGCAGGTCCCCGAGAAGCTCCAGGACTCCGAGTACGACTCGCTGATGGCCCAGGCGGGGGTGAAGTGCCTGAAGTGCGGCTCCCCGCTGTCCGGGACCTCCCGCTTCAACATGATGTTCAGGGTCGGCATAGGGCCGATCCAGGAGGAGGCCTACCTAAGGCCGGAGACGTGCCAGAGCATCTTCGTGGACATCCCCTTCCTCTTCAAGACGCAGAGGGTCAAGCTCCCCGTGGGCGTGGCCCAGATAGGCCGCAGCTTCCGCAACGAGATCGCCCCCCGCCAGGGGCTCCTCCGCCTCCGTGAGCTCAACCAGGCGGAGGTCGAGGTGTTCTTCAACCCGAAGCGCGCCGACGACCCGGATAGGTTCGCGCCAGGCCAGGAGGATGTGCTCACGATCCAGTCCCCCGACGGCGCGTCCCACAGCCTGAAGGCCTCCGAGGCGCTCGAGAAGGGGCTGTTGCCGAGCAGGCTCACAGGATACTACCTTGCCCTGCTGCTGCGCTTCTACGAGGCCGCGGGGCTCCCCAGGGATAGGCTCCGCTTCAGGATGCTCTCGGCCGAGGACCGGGCCTTCTACTCGAAGGCCGCCTACGACCTGGAGGTCCAGCTCTCGGTCGGCTGGCTCGAGCTCGTGGCCTGCAACTACAGGGGCGACTACGACCTGGGCCGGCACGCAGCCGTGAGCGGCAGCGACTTCACCTTCGACGACGGAGGCGAGAAGGTCCTCCCCCACGTCTTCGAGCTGTCGCTCGGGGTCGACCGGAGCGTGTACGCCATAATCGAGACGGCCATGAGGGCGGACGGGGAGCGGCGATACCTCGCCCTGAGGCCCTACATCGCGCCCGTCAAGGCGGGGGTCTTCCCCCTCGTGAACAAGGACGGGCTCCAGGAGGTCGCGAAGGATGTCTTCCGCATCCTGCAGGACTCCTTCGACGTCCAGTACGACGAATCAGGCTCGATCGGCAGGCGGTACGCGAGAGCGGACGAGGTGGGGGTGCCGCTGTGCGTCACCGTGGACTACGACACCCTGAAGGACAGGACGGTCACCCTCCGGTCGAGAGACGACAGGGCCCAGGAGAGGGTGCCCATCGACGCCCTGACCGAGCGGTTGGCGGCGGCCACCCGCGCCCCTACAATATCGTGGTAAGCACGGCGCAGACTGCCAGGGCTGCCGCGGCCCCCGCGGTCGTGGCCAGCAGGTTCACGACGTTGTTCTCGATGTAGGGGAGGCCCCCCGACACCTCGGTCCTCTCCCCGCAGTGGCTGACCGCCTCGGTTGGCTTCAGACAGACAACGCAGTGTCCCTTCCTCTGGACCGTGGCGCCGAGGAGGCTGTCGAAGCATGCCCCGAAGAGCCCCGAGGCCACGCAGACCGCTACCACAACCGGGCCGGAAGGCCCGACCCGCAGCAGCAGCGCCATTATGCCCATGACCCCCGACGCGAAGACGGCGCCTAGCAGTCCGAGGGCGGTCACCCCCCCTGAAGTCCCGGGGACGACCTGCCTGCGGGGGGCCGTGATGAGCCTCGGCTTCCGCCGGCTCAGGAGGCCCAGCTCCGTGGCGACAGTGTCGGCGGCGGCTGTCGAAATGGCGCCGAGGAACAGCACCGCCATGGCCGACGAGGGCGCGGCCATGTTGAGAAGCCCGAAGACGGACGCGGCGCCGCCGTTGGCGAGGATGTTAGGCCAGCTCCGGGCCCCGCCCTTCTCCTGGGCGGTTCCGAGCTTCCGCTTGTAGCCGTACTTGTAGAGGGTGAAGAGCACCCCCAGCGTGAAGAAGACCGCCACCATGACGAACCAGGACGGCCCGCCTCCATAGATGATCGCGAAGCCGACGGCGGCGCTCGCCAGGAACCCCCTCCCGTCGATGGTCCTGAGGAGGACGGCGGCGACGGCGAACGCCAGCACGGCGAGGAACTCGGCGGTGACGACGACGGCTTCGAGCACTTCGGGGGCGAGGTCTCGGTTGCGGTAAAAAGCCTTGCAGGGGGCCAGGTCTGGGGCTCTCGCCCCGTTAAATACGCAGAGGACGCCTCGGCCTGGCCTTGCCGAAAGTCGCCTACGGCGTCAGCCCCATAGGCCTTGGCCACGCCACCCGGACCCTCCCTGTGGTAGAGAGGCTGGCGGCCGCAGGGGCGGACGTGAGACTCTTCTCCGGGGGCGACGCCATGTGGCTCCTCAGCCAGTCGGGCTTCCAGGTGGACGACATCGTGTCCGACACGGCCCCCTCGGTCTCCGCAGGCGAGATGAAGATGGCGGCCCTGTGGTACGTGAGGTCATGGGCGGGCCTTAGGCGCACCTCGAGGCGGACCGCGCGCCTCTTCCGGGAGATGTCGCCCGACCTGGTCGTGTGCGACGAGGAGTTCTCCGGCATCGGTGTCGCTGCGAGAACCGGCCTCCCGCGGGTCTTCGTGTCGGACGAGCTAGAGCTGGGGTTCGCCCGGGGACGCGTAGCCAGGGCAATCGAGAGGCGGGTGGACGCCTGGTACAGACGCCTGCAGGACTCCGTGGACCTCCTTGTCATCCCAGAGTTCGGCGCCGACTCGGGCAACAGGCGGCGCGTTGGGCCCATCGTGAGGCGCGTGACGCAGACCCGGGCCGAGGCGAGGATGGCCCATGGCCTCCCCCCCGACGGGAGCATGGTGCTCGTCTCGATGAGCGGGAGCCGGGTAGGCGGGTTCGTCCTGGACCTGGTGATGGACGCCCTCTCAAGGGGCGCCGTCCCCGACGCCTTCGTTGCTGTGAGCGGCAACAGGGGGCCCAAGGTCGCCGCGGGGAGGGTATTCGACCTGGGCCCGGTGCTGGACAACCAGAACCTCGTGGCGGCCGCAGACCTGGTGGTGTCCACTGCGGGCAAGAGCACCCAAGACGAGGCCGCCGCCGCCGGGACCCCGTTCATCGGCATCCCGATCAGGCACCACGCCGAGCAGGAGCGCAACGCCGCCGCCCTTGGCCTCGGCTGGGGTGACGCCGGGAGGCTGGGAGGACTGATGGCCGAGCGGATTGGCAGGAGGTCAGCCCCGGCCGAGTACGACGGCGCCGACAGGGCTGCGCGCCTGATCCTTTCGCGGCTGTGAGGCGGGAGGAGGGGTCAGCCCGAAGCGGCCGGGGCCATGCCCTTCAGCGCGGAGATGAGCGCCTCCTCGCTGGGCGCCCCCGACAGGGCCAGCACGATCCTTTCGCGCCTGGCGAGGTCGACGGCCAGGGGGTCGAGGTCGTGGGGCCCGTGTATGATGACGACCCGCGGCTTGAGCTGGGAGACCCTGATGGCAACAAGGGGGCTCCTGCCCATGCCCACCTTCGTGAACACGAGGGCGCGCTCCGTGGTTGCGCCGAATATCTTGTAGAAGTCGTAGCCTGAAAGCGCGTAGATGGTCTTGATGCTGTCCACGACGGTGTACCCGTAGAGCTTGACCTGCCTCTCATCGCCGGCAAGGATCTTCGCGTTGAGGGCGCCCAGCACCTTCGACGCCTCCACTGGACCCTGGAACTCGCCGATGGAGAGAATCGCCTCGTCCTTCTCGACGGAGACGAGCTTCGGGATCATCCGGTCCCTGCCGCCGTCCAGCTTGACGAGCGCCTCGACGTACTTCCTCACGAAATGGACCCCCGGGGAAGGGCGCCTCCCGCTCTCGTAGTCGCTCAGGACCGAAGGGGACATCCCGAGGGCCTTGGCGAGGACCACCTGCTTTATCCCGAGCTTGGACCTCCAGGCCTTCATTGCCCTGCCCGGGTCTTCGCTGGCGACCACGCTCCCGGCTATCTTCGAAAGGGCGTCGCTTTCGCTAGGCTCCAAGGCACTTAGGCATTTGGCGAATGCCGTTTTAAGTTTTGGTCGAAGTCCGGCTCACGACTTCCGCGCGAGGCCCGAAACCTGCGACTTCAGGAGGTCGACCGCCTCCCTGATCGTCCTTCTGTCGCGGACAAGCCCAAGGTCTCGCAGCAGCCTTTCCCCCAGCAGCCTCCTTTCCCCTCCCGCCAGGGAGGCGGGGCCGGCGGGCTTCCTCGACGCCCCGCCCTCGCGCGCCGCCAGGTCCCTGAGGGCGTTGAGCGATTCGGTGCCGAGGTAAGAGTAGCACTCCGCGTGCTCCACCCTCTGACCCAGCTCCGCCGCCTTCGACCCGACGCAGTCGAGGCGGACCTTCGACCAGATGGGCCGCACGGGAGCGGCGCCTTCGTGGCCCCCTCCGAGCACGTCGTAAAGGACCGCCACCGCCTCCAGCCGCGCCCGGCAGTTCGCCCGCGACGCGCTCTCGAGGCCCGCCCCCTTCGAGAATGCCTCGAAGGTCCTCAGGGCGCCTTTGGACTGCCCTTTCAGCTGCTGCAGGAGATGGCTCGGCGACGGCGACGTCTCCCTCGAGTAGAGCCACGAGTAGGCGCAGTCATAGGCCGCAGACATGGCCCAGTAGTCCGCGTCGAGGGTCGCCCCCTTGACGAGGGCCTCCTCGGCCCTGCCTAGGGACTTCAGGGCAGCCGCGAGCCTCTGGTTCGAGCTCCTCTTGGATGACGCAGAGAGGACGGCTAGGTTCGACGCCAGGCTCGTGGACAGCACCAGCGAGGTGTCCCGCACCGTCTTCGCGTGGGCCAGGGAGACGGCGTGCTCTGGGCTAGTCGGCTTGAGGACCTCCTTCTCGGAGGCGAAGAAGAGGTCGATGAACACGTCGCCGATGCGGAGGGTCGAGGGCGGACGCCTTTCCCCGGCTACGACCACCACGTCGAGCTCGCACGACGGGCGTTGGATCCCCCCGGCGTGGCAGCCCACGACGGCCACGGCCGAGCTCCTGTAGGTGTCGAGGACCGGGCGCAGTACCTGGGTCGCCGGGCCTGTCGCCTCCCTCATGAGAGGGTCCCCCGGCCCCCGCAGGCGGCGAGGCGCAAACCCCTGGTTTCCATCCCGCAAACGGTTCCAGGGCCTCGGGGCCCGGCACGGGGCCGGCGAGAGGGGGTCCCGCAGCCAAAAAGCATATATATAGGACGCCGACAACGTTGCTTGTAAAGCTTTCGCTCGTGGGATAGATGTTCTCAGACAAGGACATGTCGAGGCTGGTGAAGCTGCAGAAGGCACTGGACAAGTGTCCCCGCTGCGGGAAAGGCCCCATGATCGTCGATTCTGCCGGGGGCGAACTGTTCTGCGGCGCCTGCGGCTTCGTCGTCAAGGAGAAGATAGAGGAGGTGGGCCCGGAGTGGCGGGCGTTCTCGAAGGAGGAGAAGAACGACAGGAGCAGGGGAGGGATCCCGACCTCCATCGCCATGCACGACATGGGGCTCGCTACGGTCATCGGCGGCCTGAACAAGGACGCCTCGGGGAAGTCGCTTTCGGCGTCCATGAAGGCGACCGTCGAGAGGCTCAGGACCTGGGACTCGCGCAGCCAGGTCCACGAGCCAGTCGACAGGAACCTGAGGCAGGCCTTCAGCGAGCTGGACAGGCTCTCCGACAAGCTCTCGGTCTCGGACGCGGTCGTCGAGAAGGCGGCCTACGTGTACAGGAAGGCCCTCGAGCGGGGGCTCGTGAGGGGGAGGTCAATCTCCGCGATAATAGCCGCCTCTCTCTATGCGGCGTGCAGGGACACCCAGACCCCAAGGACCCTCAAGGACCTTGCGGCCATCAGCAACGTGAAGAAGAAGGACATCGCCCGCTGCTACAGGCTCCTGCTGAAGGAGATGGACATCAAGATGCCTGTCGTGGACCCGACCAAGTGCATCTCCAGGATCGCGTCGAAGGCGGAGCTCTCTGAGAAGACGAAGAGGCGCGCCCTCGAGATCCTCAAGAGGGCCGAGGAGACCAGGATATCAGCGGGAAAGGACCCCATGGGGCTGGCTGCTGCAGCGCTCTACGTCGCCTGCACCCTCGAGGGCGAGGATAAGACCCAGAAGGACATCGCCGAGGCCGCTGGCGTCACCGAGGTCACCATCCGGAACAGGTACAAGGGCCTCAGGTCGGCCCTGGGCATCTGAGGGGCCTTTCAGTCCTCGCGCGTCAGCCTGTCCTTCTTGATCTGCTCCAGCTTCGCCAGGGGGAACAGGTCCGGGAAGTTCTCCGACAGCATCCTGACGTACCTGTCGGTCTCTTCGCCCGTCATGAACTGGAACATGTACTTCCCCGAATAGGGCGCAGGCGCCCCCTCCCTCCGCAGGAACTCGATGTGTATGAGGGGGTCCCCTTGCCTGATCGTTATGGGAGCCCGCTCGTTGCTGAGGTTGACGAGCTCCAGGGCGAGCCTCCCCACAAAGCCGCTGTGGACCTTGACGGAGTTGAGGAACGAGAGCCCGAGCCTCCCGAACTTGCTCTTCGAGGTCAGGTGGGCGACGCAGTCCGGGGGCGTGAAGACGATCTCCCGAGACACCATGTTCCTGTGCTCCAGGTAGTTGAGCGTCCTGTCCTCCCTGACCGTCAGGACGTAGCCGTCCCCGTCGAAGGCGCCGTCGTCCGACGGGTATATCGCGCCGTACTTCTCGACCAGTTCCTTCAGGACCGAGGCTCCTAGCACCGTCACTTCTATCGCCCCCTTCCCCTCGCCCGGCCGCTTATCAACTTCCGGCGCCGTCGGGGGGCGGGCGCGACCTCCTGGAGACCAGCTTCATGATGCCGGCGTAGCCGACCATCAGGACGCAGGCCAGGCCGAAGACGCCGAGCAGGTCGCTGGCGACCACCTGCTGGAGGAAGTATCCGGGGGTGGACGCCCACGGTATCCCGAACGCTCCCTGGCCGAAGAACGCGTAGGCGCTGGTGAAGTAGTCGATGCCCCAGTGGGCCAGCACGGCCACGTGGAATCCGTAGCGGATGTAGAGGTAGGCGAGCACTATGCCGCCGTAGACCGCCTCGGGGAGCTTGCCTACCTCCCACCCCCCTCCCCCGCATGCGACGTGGCAGGCCCCGAAGGTCCCCGCGCTCAAGGCCCCGGCTGCCCAGAGCACGACCACGGCCAGCACGCTGCTGTCCGCCCCCTCGAGGATCGCCGACGGGCGCCAGAGGGTCTTCAGGGCCGTCGCGACGGCCTGCCTGGATGGCAGGCCCGGGCGCGGGGGGGAGACAGCGAGCGCTGCCAGCCCGATGATGAGAACCCTGAACCCGAACTCCTCCCTGAGGGGCGCCAGGGTGAGCTCAAGGAAGTACTTCAGGTCGTCAGTCCCGGTGAAAGGGTTGCCCACGGAGGCCCCCGTCGCCTGGACCAGGGCGTCAATCATCCCCGCGGTGTAGACCAGGAATCCGATCGCGACCACTGTCAGGAACGCCCGGTTCGAGAAGAACTCTCGGTAGCCCTTTCCCAGTCCTGACTTCGCGGCGGCAGCCAGGCTCCGGCCCTGGGTCGCGGCGAGAACGAACATCGCGACATAGACAGCCGTGACCGCCAGGAACGCCCCCCCATAGGAGACTTCGAAGGGCAGGACCAGGGCGAGGGGGCCTATCCAGAGGAACGGGTACCCTTGACTGGACGCTGTCGAGTTGGAGAGGTGGGTGAAGAAGACCGCGTATGTTCCGATTGGGAAGGAGATGGCCATCATCGCCAGCGTCAGGGCGACCATCAGAAGAAGGACGGCCGCGACCAAGGTCCCGGCGCCGCTCCCGGCGGGCTGTTGGAACTCCTGTTGCGTGTCCTCCGGACCCGCGCCTTGTTGCGACGCTACGCCTTTTCACTACCCTCTGGGCTGGTCTGTTCCAGGAACGCTGTGCCGCGGTACCCGCAGTTGGGACATTGATAGGTCATGGGTATCAACCACCCTCCCAGCTTGCTGGCGTTCTTCACCGGGTGAAGGCAGCGCGGGCACAGCTTCGTCGCAGGCTTCAGCGGGCTCCTGCGCACTATCCTCGGCCTGGCGTCTGCAGGGTCGCCGTCTTGCTCCAAACAGTCGGGCAGCGGGCCTCTGGGGCTTAAAACCGTTCCAGGGCCTGGTCCATGGCGCCACCCCAAGGCTGCGAAGACGCTGCCGGCTTGCCGTTGCGAGGTCCGCCTACTGGGCGCGGAAGATCTCGAACGCCTTGTCCACGCTCGCCCCGTCGCGAACGACGGCGCGGACTGCCTTTATCATCTGCACCGGGCTGGTCGACTGGAAGATGTTCCTCCCCATGTCCACTCCCACGGCGCCCTTGGAGACGGCGTTGAACGCGAGCTCGAGGGCGTCCCTCTCGGGGAGCTTCTTCCCGCCGGCGATCACCACCGGGACGGGGCAGGTGCCCGTCACCTTCTCGAAGTCGTCGCAGTAGTAGGTCTTGACGAAGGAGGCGCCCGTCTCGGCAGCGATTCTGCACGCTAGAGCCAGATAGCGGGAGTCCCTGTTCATGTCCCTCCCGACGGCAGTCACCGCCAGCACGGGCATCCCGACTTCCTCGCCCTCGTCCACCAGGCGCGCTAGGCTCATCAGCGACTCCTTCTCGTGCTCGCCGCCGATGAAGACGGACACGGCCACTGCGCAGGCGTTTAGCCTGACAGCCTCGTCCATGGACGCTGTGATTCCCTCGTTGGAGAGCTCCTTCAGCACGCTCGCACCGCCCGAGACCCTTAGGACCACGGGGACGTCGCTGGCAGGGTCTATGGAAGTCCTCAGGACCCCCCTCGTGAGCATCAGCGTGTCGGCATATGGGATGAGCGGAGCGATGGCCTTCCGGGGGTTCTCAAGGCCCGTCGTGGGCCCTTGGAAGTAGCCGTGGTCGACGGCGAGCATGACCGTCTTCCCGGACTTGATGATCCTGGCCATCCTGTTGGCTTTGCCCCAGTCCATCGACTTCCTCTCTTGGGCCCGCGACCGGGCGACCGCCGTTTTAAGGGTGACTAGCTCGCAGGCCGACTCTCCCCCGTCTCCTCGGAGGCAATTAGGCTCCAGCCCTTCTATGTGGAGGGTGGTTAGACGAAGCTGGGAATCACAACGGTCGTGAATGCATGTACGATGGCGCTGTCAAGACAGCGGCAGTAGCCTGGAGGCCCCTCAAGAGAAGACCCCACACGCCCCTTTGGCTCCGACGGAGCCCTGGCCTAGGGGACGATGACTATTTTCATGCCCTCGCCCGAGGTTGCCGTCTTCACTGCCTCCGCGAACTCCTCTATCGGGAAGGAGTGCGTCACCAGCGACCTGAACCTCGCCGGATGGGCGGCGATGAGCGCGAGGGCCGCTTCGGTCTCGGCCTCCGTGGCCGCGTAGCTCGGCAGCAGCGACACCTCGGCGTTGTACAGGTCAGCGAAGTCGTAGTCCAGCACCGACCCCTTTGCGGGGACCCCGAAAAGGCAGACTCGCCCTCCCGGCCGGACGGCCTTGAGGGCCTGCAGTATCGCCTTGGGAGACCCTGAAGCGACCACGGCGAGGTCCGCCCCCCGTCCCGCGGTCAGCGCCCTGACCTCCTTCCCCACGTCCCTCCCTTTCGCGTCGAGGGCTTTCACGGCCTCCGTGCTCTCCGCGAAGCGGAGCCGGGGCTCGCTCACGTCGCTCACGATCACCTCGGCTCCCCGCATCTTCAGCAGGATTGAGTGGAGCATGCCGACGGGGCCCGCCCCGACCACCAGGACAGTGTCGTCCCGCCCCGCGCGGCACCTGTCGAGGGCGCGGATGCAGCAGCCGGCCGGCTCGATGAGGCTGGCCTCCTTGAACCCAAGGCCTGCAGGGAGCTTGAGCACGCCCCCGTTGCGCACGTTCCAGGCCGGGACCCTGATGTACTCTGCGAACCCCCCCGGGTGGATGTTGCTCCTCCTGTAGTCGGCGCACGCCGTCTCGTTCCCGTGGCGGCAGTAGTAGCATGACCTGCAGGGCACGTGGTGGTGGGGGAAGACCCTGTCGCCCTCCCGGATGCCGACGACCTCCTCCCCGGACCGGGAGACGGTCCCGACGGCTTCATGGCCGACTATGGGCAGGGCGGACGTGTACTCGCCCCGGGCCTTTTCGATGTCCGTCCCGCACAAGCCGCACGCCTTCATCCTGACGAGCAGCTCTCCGGGCCCCGTCTCGGGGACGGGAACCTCTTCGACCGAGGCGCCGACCCCTCCGCGAACCCCATGCTTGCTCAACAGGACGGCCTTCATGCCTCTCGGTTGCGGAGAGCCTCCGCCACCCGATTTAAGGGGTGGGTGCCTGGCGGTCTCGACCCAATCTACCTTAAAGCCAGGGGGGCGAGCGGGCCCACAGGAGGAGGTTCGCACGGGCCTTCCAGAGAAGATCAAGAAGATAGAGGACGACCTTCACCGGACCCAGGTCAACAAGAAGACGGAGCACCACGTCGGCCTCCTCAGGGCCAAGCTCTCAAGGCTGAAGGCAGAGCAGGAGGAGCAGCAGTCCAGGCGGACCGGCAGCAAGATCGGCTACGACGTGAAGAAGTCCGGGGACGCCACCGTGGTCCTCATCGGCCTCCCTAGCGTCGGGAAGTCCACGCTCCTCAACAGGCTCACCAACGCGAAGTCGAAGGTGGCGGCCTACCAGTTCACGACCCTCGAGGTGGTGCCGGGGGCCATGGAGTTCAACGGGGCCCGCATCCAGATCCTAGACCTGCCTGGCATCATCAAAGGCGCTTCCGAGGGGAAGGGGCTGGGGAAGCGAGTGCTCGCTGTAGCCAGGAGCGCCGACTTGGTCCTCTTCATCGTGGACGTGTTCCAGCCGGAGGCCAGAGAGGTGCTGGAGAAGGAGCTCAGGAGCGTGGGAATCAGGGTCGACGAGAGCCCTCCCAACGTGGTGATCGAGAGGACCGGGTCCGGGGGGCTCTCCGTCTCCGCGCAGGTGAAGATGACCAGGATAACCGAGGCCTTGATCAAGGACATCCTGCGCGTATACGACGTGAACAGCGGGAGGGTGCTGGTGCGGCAGGACATCGACGACAGCCAGCTCCTGGACGTCCTCGCAGGCAACAGGGCCTACATCCCTTCGCTCACAGTCATGAACAAGATAGACCTGGTCAACGCAGGCTTCACCGAGGAGCTGACGAGGAAGCTCCCGTTCAGGTTCCTGCCGCTGTCAGCCGAGGCAGACCTCAACATCCAGGCCCTGAAGGAGGAGATCTACAGACGCCTCGACTTCGTGAGAGTCTACATGCGCCGACGCACGGGGGAGACCGACTTCAAGGAGCCCATGATAGTGAAGAACGGGGCGACCATCCTGGAGGTGTGCGACAAGGTGCACCGCAACATGAAGGATGGATTCCGCTACGCCCAGGTCTGGGGGAGGAGCGTCCGTTTCGGGGGGCAGAAGGTGGGGATGACCCACCGGCTGATGGACCAGGACGTCCTGACGATCGTGACGAAGTAGCGGCCTCCGGATTTTTTTAGGATTCGTACACCATCTCACTTTTATACCCGGACTGCTCCAGATTAGAAAATACAGTTGGCCCAGCCTGCAGACCTGGAGATGGTCGGCGAGTTCCTCCAGCTCCTAGGTGTCTTCGTCTCATTCTCGATAGCCTACGTGGCCTTCCGCGGGGTGCGGCAGACCCAGAGCTCCTCCTTGGTGCGCCTGGCCACAGCTTTCGTGTTCCTCGGCCTCGGCTTCGCGGTCGAGGGAGTGGTCGGTCTTGGCCAGCTCGTCCCCAACCTGCCGTTCTCGTCGATGGCAGTCGTTGCCGGTCTGCTCTTCGAGACCACCGGGTACTTCTTCCTAGCCTTCTCGCACGCCATTGACGTCGTCATGTCGAGGAGGATGACGGCGGCGCTCCTGATGTTCCCTGTCATCACGTTCACCGGCCCCCAGCTGGTGGACATCCTGAGCGTCCTGTCCTTCTTCTTCGTCCTGTACGGTGTGCTTGAGACGGCCTACTCCTACCTGACGAACAGGAGGCCCGACACGCTGCTAATCGCGGCAGGCCTGGCAATGATAGGGGCCGGGACATTCGTCCAGTGGTTATCACTATTGTACCTGAACGTTGACGTTCTTTCACTACTGCAGATTATTATGAAAGAGATCGGATTGCTAATCCTGTTCACGCCAGTGTTGGGATTCGCTGTTGGAGGAAAGAGGATAGATGGCGCAGTATAGGACACAGGTGCGGATCATAGCAGACGTTCTGCGGGCGGCGAGGGACATGAACGTCGAAGGAGAAGGGGTCGGAGTCACGATGCTGCTGAGGAGAGGCAACATGAGCTACTCGAGGATGTCGAAGCTCCTCTCGGAGCTCGTCGGGTCGGGCCTTCTTCAGGAGCTCAACGGCGAGAAGATCTCGAAGTACCGCATATCGGAGAAAGGGATTCAGTTCCTGGCGGCCTACCACAACTTCGAGGACTTCGCCCAGTCTTTCGGGCTCAGGCTCTGAAGCCGAAACCTCCGGGCTAATGGACGTCGACCGATACAAGGCCATGGCGGTGGGCTCGCGCGCGCGCCCGAGCCAGCAACCGTCAACCTAGCAGAGCCCCCCAGCCCGAGAACCGCCGGCTTCGAGGGCGGCTGCCGCTTCGAGGGCGGCTGCCGCTTCGAGGGCGGCTGCCATCACATGTATTCGGTGCGCTACGACTTGTGTCCGTTTCCCGTATCTACCTCCACTTCTCGTGATTTGCCCGGCGGATTCCCGCAATTGGAACAACCCCCGCAACAGCTCCGCGCGTCTCTTTTAGTGTGTCCCGGCTGTGGCATGACCAAGCGCCTGTTCAGGACCCCCAGGGGGCTCAGGTGCATGGATTGCGTTAGGAAAGCGGATTCAGGGGGGCTCGATTACAGGGGGGTCGTCCAACGAAACCGCCCCGATGAGGCCCGGGCGCGGGGCAAGGCGACGTGAGCGGCTTGCGGGCCCTCGACGACTGGGACATGAAGCTGCTGACCGAGCTTTGCGCCGACGCCTCGGTCCCTGTCCCGGAGCTCAGTAGGCGCCTCGGGCTCAACCAGTCCGTGGCATACAGCCGGATAAAGAGGCTGAGGAACCGCGGGGTGATCGCAGGTTTTACGGTGAAAGTCGACGAGAGGAAGCTTGGGATGGGGGAGTCTGCGACCGTGGGGCTAAACATAGACCCGAAGGAGAGGGCTGCGGTTCTGCGGGCCGTTGCAGGGGTCGGCGGGGTCAGGCTGGTGCGCGAAGTCGCAGGCCGCTTCGAGGTGCTCGTGGACGTCAGGGCAGCGACGGTCGAAAAGCTGCACTCCCTCGTCTACGACGTGATTGGAGGTGTGCGGGGGGTCTCCCGGGTCGAAGTGTTCATTGAGCTCTCTCGAACGGAGGTCCCCGTCGTCTTCGGAGGCTCACGCGAAAGCGGGGTCCGCGAGAAGCCAGCCACCAGGGACCCGAGGGGTGCAGCCGCTGAGCCTGCCGAGCTCAGGGGTCAGTGAATCCAGGTCGGACGCGCGCGCATTCAGGGCATTCCGACGGCACTCCTGGTAAGCATGTGGCTTGCCTGCCTGACGAGGAGATCGCGCATCTGGACCGCGGAGTCATGCCGGGGATCTGGGTCAAGATGGCGACCCTCTGGTTGGGAGATCTTACGCCAGACCAGGCGGTGGACTTCCTGGCCTTTGGATCGAGGTTCGGGCCGGGGGCTCGCACGAAGGTCGCCAGGACCGGAGGGATGCACTGTCGTCTGCTCGCACAGCTTCGGCAGGAAGTGGAGCATCCTCCTGGCCGGTGCGCTGCGGGAGCACATCAGGCGGCAGTACGGCGTGGTACCCGAGGTCACCGAGGGGCACGGCCTGGTGGCTGCCAGGTTCAGGACACGGAGGCCGAAGTAGCCACCGGCTCCGAAATTGGTTTATACTGCCGCACCAAAGGTGCCTTTGCATGATCGGAATCGCAGGTGCCGGGAAGGTGGGCGCCCAGTCGGCGCTTGAAATAGCGTCCTCGGGACTGGACGACGTCTCCCTGGTCGACATCGTCCCTGGCCTCGCCGAAGGCGAGGCCCTTGACATAAGCCACAGGCTCTCGGACGCAGGGGTGGACGTAGACGTGAGGGGCTCGTCCGACTTCGCGGCCCTGAAGGGAGCGGACCTCGTGATAATCGCTGCCGGCCTCGGCCGGAAGCCCGGCATGACCAGGATGGACCTCCTCTCGAAGAACTCGGGCATCATCGCTTCCGTCGCCAAGGAGGCGGCCAAGCATGCCCCGGAGGCGACGGTCCTGATGGTGACCAATCCCATGGACGCCATGACCTATGTGGCGCTGAAGGCGACCGGCTTCCCGAAGGCTCGGGTCGTGGGCCAGGGGGGCGTCCTCGACAACTCCCGCTTCAAGTACGTGCTTGCCAAGAAGCTCGGCGTCTCAAGGGGCTCCATCACGTCCATTGTGATGGGAGAGCACGGCGAGAACATGATCCCAGTGGCGAGCCACACTGACGTGAGCGGGGTGCCCCTCACCAGCCTCCTCAGCGACGAGGAGGTGCAGCAGGCCATCGAGGACACGCGCAAGGTCGCCGCCGAAGTCATCTCCAAGAAGGGAGCGACGATATTCGCACCGGGCATATCGGTGGCCCGCATGGCGAAGGCCATCGTGAACGACACGAAGGAGGTACTAGCCGCCTCCGCCTATCTGGAGGGCGAGTACGGGGTGAGCGGCATCTGCATCGGCGTCCCCGTCCGGCTAGGCAGGGGGGGCATAGAGAAGATCTACGAGCTCAAGCTCTCTGACAGGGAACGGGACTGGTTCAACAAGGGCGCGGACACCCTCCGCGAGGCCATCTCGAGCCTCACATTCTGAGCGCGCGACGGCACTAGGGTTTGACACGGCTCTGAGCGGAGCACCCCGCCGGCAAGCGGATCGGCCTCGCCCGCGTTCCCGTGGCTCTCGAGGAGCAGAAGCTTCATCGTCTTCCTCGCCGGGCGGGCCGAATGAGTTAGGGAGCGGCGAAGGGGCAGGGCTGCCCTAGGCAAAATCGCAAGCCTAAAGAACGGTGGCCGGGGGCCGTCGAAGTGAAGGGCATTGCTGATCATCGTGCTCCTGAAAGGGGTGCCCGCCCGGACGACGCAGGTCGCCCAGGTCGGGGGAGTCCTCAACAGGGAGGCGATGGACTTGGTCCTCAACCCGCACGATGCCAAGGCCGTGGAGGCAGCAGACTTCCTCAAGCGCCGGGTCGGCGGGAAGATCGTCGCCCTCAGCATGGGCCCCGACATGAAGCTCATACCGCTGATGAAGCCTCTCTACGGCGCCGAGGTGACCGGGGTGGACGAGGAGTACGTGCTCAGCGACAGGAAGATGGCAGGCTCCGACACCTGGGCGACCTCCTACGCGGTCTCACTCGGAGTGAAGAAGGCCGTCGGAAGGCACCTGGCCCCCATCGACGAGCTGGCGGCCGTCATATCGAAGGCAGGGTACTCGGACGCCGTGAAGTCGAAGGCCAAGGAGCTCTACCAGGCCAACCTCCTCCCGAACCGCGTCTATTCCGAGCTTCCGGCGGTGAAGGACAGCATCGTGCAGAGGTTCTCGGAAGGGGGCATCACAGCGGACCAGGCCCTCGCGGAGCTCGCCGAGGTGAAGGAGTCCCTGGGCAGGTTCATAGTCGTGTCTGGGATCAAGACCACCGACGGAGAGACTGGGAGCGTCGGCCCCCAGGTGGCCGAGGGCGTCTCGGAGCTCCTTGGGAAGGTGGTGCCGCACGCCACCTACGTCGAGGACTTCGACGTGGACGACGCGGGGACCACGGTGGTGTCGGCGAGGCGCATCGGGCGCCTGGTCCAGACGCTCGAGATGAAGCTCCCATCGCTGCTCACGATATCCACGGAGTACAGGCCTCAGGACACGTCTGCTGCGCTGCAGCCGGCGGCGCGCCACAACAACTACCGCGGGAAGCTCCTCCAGGCTCAGAAGTGGACTGCCGACGACCTGGCCGCCGACGCGAAGAAGCTGGGGCTCGCCGGCTCCCCCACCATCGTGGGGACCGGAATCGACGTGGGGAAGCCGCCCGTCCAGAAGTTCGTGGGCAAGAGCACTGTCTTCCTGAAGGCGGTCCCGCAGGCCGATTTCGAGGGCAAGAAGTACGGCCCGTTCGATAAGGGACAGCTCGTCCCCGAGCTGCCGCAGGCCCTCGCCGACAGGCTGAAGGGGGAGGGGGCCACGGGGACCTTCGGCTACGACGCCCTTGTGGGGGAGCTCTTCGGATGAGCGCAGAGGCGAGGGACGTCTGGGTCTACCTGCAGCGGGACAAGGAGAGGCTGACCAAGGACTCCCTGGAGGTCCTAGCCGCCGGGAGGAAGGTCGCCGACAAGCTGGGCCAGAAGGTCGTCGGGATACTGCTCGGGGACGGGGTCGAGGAGCTTGCGAAGCAGGCCGTCCAGTACGGGGCTGACGGCGTCCTCTACGTCGACTCCCCGGCCTTCGGCACCTACTTCAACCTCCGCTACATCGACGCTATCTTCGCCATGGTCAAGGAGAGGCGCCCCTACGCCTTCCTCTTCGCTGCCAACGAGCTCGGCAAGGACCTCGCGGCGAGGATCGCCTACCGGTCCGTCACCGGCCTTGCGACCGACAACGTCCTTCTCGAGGTCGAAGACTACACGAACCCGGCCCTCGGGGAGTTCAAGAACCTCATGGTGCAGATAAGGCCCGACTTCGGCACCAGGCTCGCCCGCATCTACACCCCGAGGCACAGGCCGCAGATGGCGACCGTGCGCCCCGGGAACTTCACGCCGCTCCAGCCCGACATGAAAAGGAAGGGAAAGCTCGAGAAGTTCCCCTTCCAGGACGCTGAGTACCCGGCCAAGGTGAGAGAGGTCGTCGAGCTCCCCCCGCCGGAGTTGGACATGACCGGGGCGGACGTGGTCATCAGCCTGGGCCTCGGGATCCTGAAGGACGGCTCGGGACGGCCGCGGGACCCCAGGGACGCCTACCGCCTGGCCGAGGGGCTGAAGAAGGCAGTGGAGGCCCGGTACCGCGCCAAGGCCGTGATCGGCGCGTCCAGGGCGCTCATCTACGCCGAGGTGAAGGAGCTCGAGGGAGTCATATCGAAGGCGAACCAGGTGGGACAGACGGGGACGACGGTGAGCCCGAAGGTGTACATCGCCCTGGGAATCAGCGGCGCCCTGCAGCATCGCGTAGGGATGCAGAAGGCCGGGAAGATAGTGGCGGTGAACACCGACCCCAACGCGCCCATATTCAAGATAGCCCACTACCCCATAGTGGGAGACCTCTACGAGGAGGTCCCCAAGCTGATCAGCATGGTCACAGGAGGTGCCCCGGTTGCGGGCTGAGTTCGACGCCATAGTGGTCGGCGCCGGGCCGGCCGGCTCAGCAGCAGCGCTCTCCCTTGCCAGGGTGGGGGCCAACGTGTTGATGCTCGAGAAGGCGATGATCCCGGGCGAGCGGAGCATGACCGGAGGGGTGCTCTACGGGGACTTCCCCGGCGGCCTAGGGCTCATCAGCCTGGTTCCTGACTTCGAGACGACGGCTCCGGTCGAGCGCCAGATGCTCTCGCACGAGGTCGTCCTGCTGGGGCCGACCGACAGGGCCAACGGCGAGGCGCGGTACTACAAGATGACAAAGGCCTCGATCCCTGCGAGGCTGGGGCTCTTCAACCTCGACTTCGACACGGGCCACGACTACTCCGTCCTGAGGCGCTCCTTCGACCGGTGGTTCGCAAGCCAGGCGGTGCAGGAAGGGGCGATGCTGTCCACGTCTACGACTGTGGAGGGGCTGATCAAGGAGGGGGGCGCCGTGGTGGGGGTCCGGACCACCAAGGAAGAGCTGCGCGCCAACGTTGTCATCGACACTTCAGGGGTCACCTCAAAGCTGGTGGAGGAGGCGGGGCTAAGGGGACGTCTGCTCCCGAGGCAGCTCTACCATGGCATGAAGCGTGTCTACAAGCTCGACCCCCTCACCATCGAGAAGCGCTTCAGGGTGCCGCCAGGCAAGGGTCGGGCCATGTTCTTCCTCGGCGAGTTCATGCACGACATCGCCGGGGGGGCTTTCATCTATACCAACAGGGACAGCCTCTCGGTGGGCCTCGTGGTGTCGATGGAGTCCCTCCTGAGGGCGACGACGGAGCGCTTCGACGCCGTCGGGAAGCTCATCGACGTGCAGGACGAATTCGAGGCGCACCCGATGGTCGCCGAGCTGCTGGACGGCGCCCAGGTCGTCGAGTACGCCGCACACAACATCCCGAAGGGCCACAGGTCGATCCTGAAGACCCCGTACGCGGACGGCTACCTCGTCGCCGGCGACGCCCTTGGCTCCTTCGTCAAGGTCGGACCCATGATCGACGGCATGAGGAGGGCAATCACTTCAGGCATGCTCGCCGCCAAGGCCTACGCCGAGGCCAGCACCTCGGGCTCCTTCCGCGCCAGGAACCTGTCCCGGTACAGGGACCTCCTCCGGCCCATCTACGAGGACGTGGGCAAGTCCGGCCGAGACAGCTTCGTATCGGAAAGCTCCTTCACCTACCACACACTCCCGAGGCTGGTCTTCGGGACCAGGGTGATGACCAACGTGTACAGGTTCGAGCCGCGCCCGGAGAAGCCGGCGGCCGACGCCACCCAGCGGGTCCAGAACGGCACCAGCCTGCTCGACTATGACGAGGACAGCGCCTACGCCCACATCGTGGTCAACCCGGACACCGCCTCGAAGTCCGTGAGCAAGCCCTGGGTCGCCGCCTGCCCGACCAACTGCTACACGCTCGTCACCCCCGAGGGGATCTTCGCTTCCTTCAAGGACCTCTACGAGCACAACCTGGCTGCCCTGGCGGCCGCCGGCTCCCCGTCGAAGGCCAAAGCCCTCGCCCAGACCAGGGATGACATCGCCGCCGGGCGGCTCAAGTTCGACTACGTGGCATGCGTGGCCTGCGGGACCTGCGGCGCCATAGGGCCCCCGGAAATGGTCACCTTCGGCCACGAGCGCAGCGGCCACGGCGTGCGCTACGCCTACGGCTAGCCCTAGCTCCGACAAGACAAAATACCCCGCCGGCAGGGCCGCGCACGGCGCAAGAGTTGTCATACGCCTACCTCGAGCGGCTCAACAAGACAGTCAGGGAACACGAGAGTTGGAGGCTGGGAGAGTGTCTCAACCTCATCCCCTCGGAGAACAGGGGGAGCGACCACATGCGCTCCATGCTGACGACTGACTTCGGCAACAGGTACTCCGCCCCTGACAAGTTCTACAGGGGGACCCGCTACTCCGACGAGCTCCAGGCCCTCTGCGAAGAGGTCGCGAAGAAGGTGTTCAGCGCCAGGTACGCCGACGTCAGGCCGCTGTCCGGCCACACCGCCGACATGGCCGTGCTCCTCTCGCTCGCCAAGCCTGGGGACAGGGTGATCTCGGTCTCCCCCGAGAACGGCGGGTACCCAGGCATCACCCACCACGGCCTTGGCAAGCTCCTCAGGCTGGAGAACCTGTACTACCCCTACGACGACGCGGCCGTGAACATCAGGGCCAGGGACGCGGCTGCCGTCGTGAAGTCGCAGAAGCCCCAGGTGGTGTTCTTCGGGGCGAGCTTCATCCCCTTCCCCCACCCGGCAAAGCAGATCGCCGAGGTGGCCTCCGGGACCTGCGTCTACGACGGGTCCCACGTCCTCGGGCTCATAGCAGGGGGTGCCTTCCAGGACCCGCTGAGGGAGGGGTGCTCTCTGCTCATCGGCTCGACCCACAAGAGCCTCCCGGGCCCCCAGGGGGGCATCATCCTATCCAACAACGAGGAGGTATTCAGGGCCGTCTCGGGGAAGATCCACCCGGGGATTGTGGACAACGTCCACCTGAACAGGGTGGCCGCGCTCACCGTGGCGCTGCTGGAGATGATGCAGTTCGGCAAGGCGTACGCCCAGGCCGTCGTGAAGAACTCCCAGGTCCTTGCGAAGTCGCTGGCCGACGCCGGCGTGAAGGTCAGGGGAGCCCAGTTCGGGTACACGAAGTCCCACCAGGTGCTGCTCGACTACGACGCCTCGAAGTTGCGTTTCATCTCCGAGAAGCTGGAGCAGGCGAACATGATAGTCGACAACGGCGGCCGGCTCGGGACCTCGGAGCTGACGCGCTTGGGCTACGACGACAAGGACATGGTCGAAGTGGCGGAGCTGATCGCCCTGGTGGTGCATGGAAAGAAGCCCGTCGACTTCGTCAAGAAGCGCGTCAAGAGCATGGTCAAGCTCCACCAGGAGCCCAAGTACGTCCTGAAGACCGTTCCAAGGATCCTCGGCTAGGCGCCGGACGCGACGCTGGCTACCTGTGAGCTATGCCCAGGGCGGCGTCGGTCAGCTTCATCGAGGCTTCCCTGGTGTAGCCGCCGTAGAGCGCCCTGATTGCGTCGATGTTCTCGGGCACAACGATCGCCTCCTGGTGCACGGCCATGAACATGTATGCCTCCCCGTCGACGACGCTCACAGAGTCCTTCCAGACGGTGGCCTCGTACATGTCGTTCCTTGGCCTCCCCATCTCGCGGGCCAGGTCCATTATCGCGGCGGTCGACTTGAAGCCCGACTTCCCGTCCACCAGCTGCACCCTCGGGGCCGCCTCCAGGGCCGCCACCAGGTCCTCCCTCGTAGCCTGCTTCCTCAGGCTCAGAATGAGGCTGTGGAGGTGCATGTGGGTGGTAGGGACCTTGAAAGCCATGGTCACTATGTTAAGGTCCTTCAGCACCGCCTTCACATCCGGCCCGTGGTGAGACGGCAGCGTCGTGGGGTCGAGCACGACCGCGTCGATTGGCCCCTTCTTCACGTCGTCGGGGTCGGTGGCGCGCCTGGCGAGGACGGCCCTCGCCTTGGTGACCCCGACGGCCCTGTCGATGGCGTTGATCGTCCTGCACAGGCCTGTTGTGTTGCAGGACACCACCTGCACGGCCTGCTTTCCCAGCGCCTCCTCGAAGTTGCACTGGGCCACGAATGAGGCGTCCGCGAGGCCGTCCCCGGCACCTCCCTGGTAGATCGCCTTGACCCCCGCCTGCTGGTAGATGGGCTTGTTCAGGGGACCCGTGTCCTCGGGCGCCGCGTCGACTATGACGTCCACCCTCTGGAGCAGGTCGTTGAGGGTCCCTTTCACGTTGGCCCCCGCGGCCCTGAATGCCTCCAGGCTCTTCATGTCCACGGCGTAGAGCGGTATCCCCTTCTTCTCGGCCATCTGCGACTTGTAGTCGGGCCTGGTCTTGGTCACGCCCGCCAGCTCCATGTCCCCCTGCCTCTTGACGGCGTCCGCGACCCTCCTGCCTATGGTCCCGTACCCGTTGACCCCGACTCGTATCATCGCCACGGCTCCTCCTCCTCTTACCTTAAAGGGTTCTTGGGCCCTTCGCACCCCACCTGTCCGACGCCCGCTCGAGGGCGTCTATCAGCGGGAGCCTCTTGCCGGCGAGGTACTGCACCAGGGCTCCCCCGGCCGTGCTGATGTGGTCGATCTGGTCGTGGATCCCGTACTTCATCAGCGCCGAGGAGAGGTGCCCCCCGCTGATTATCGTGGTGGCGAGGGAAGAAGCCATGGCCTTCAGGAGGCTCTCGGTCCCGTAGCTGAACGCTTCGTACTCGAAGGCCCCCGGCGGCCCGCTCATGAACACAGTCCCCGCCCCCTTGATGTACCTCTCGTACCTCTCCACCGTCCTGGGGCCGATGTCGAGCACCTGCCCCTGGCCTGCGAGGTCCTTGACCTCCACATCTTTGCGCCCCCCGTCCGCCTTCACCCCCACGTCAATGGGCAGCGCGAACCGCTCCGGGTCCAGGTCGAGGAGCTGCCGGGCCTTCGCGAGCAGCTTCGCCTCGCCGTCGACCTTGAGGTCCCCCTTGTACTTGCCTGCGGCCTTCAAGAAGACCAGCCCGACCAGGCCGCACAGCAGCACCTTGTCTGCACGGTTGTTTGCTATGAGCGCGTCGATGGCCTCCAGCCTGTCGTTCACCTTCGCGCCGCCTAGCACAGTGACGTAGGGTCCCTTCTCGACGGCCGCTATCCTGTCGAGCATCCTGAGCTCCCTCGCGACCGTCCGCCCCGCGCAGGTCGGGACGAGACCGGCGAACCCCACGACCGTGGGCGAGGCCCTGTGGGCGGTCGAGAACGCGTCCAGCACTGACGCGTCGACGTGCTCCCGGAGCCTGCTGACAAGGAACGTCTTCTCCGCGTCGGCGGGCTTGTACTCCTGGTTCTCCTCGGCCGTCAGGCGCAGGTTGTCCAGGACAAGCACTTCCCCAGGCGAAAGGGCGTCCATCTCCCTCAGGGCCTCGGGGCCGAAGACGTCCGGCACGAACTTCACCGGCTTCTTCAGGATCCCTTCGAGCGCCTTGGCGTGCTTCGCCAGGCTGATGAAGTCTGAGCGGCCCACCCGCCCCTGGTGCGACGCGACCACCACCCTGGACTTCGGCAAGTCCTCGATGGTTCGGGCGGCTTCCTCCAGGCGCGCCGCCTCTATGAGCTCCCCGGTCTCAGGATGCACCGGCGTGTTGATGTCGACCCGCAGGAAGACCCGCTTGCCCTCAAGCTCAAGGTCCTCGAGCGTCAACATCTTGATGGGCATAATCAGTTATTGGCCTCGCCTGGAGGGGTGAGAGGTAGAGCAATAAAGCCTTGACGACCGAGATGCAGGGTAGGCAGACAAAGAGGCACTAGCCCCGAAAGGAAGCCCATAGAAAGCGGCCCGCCCTTGATACCCACACTGCCAAGCTGAACAGGCCAGAGAAGCCTCTACCGTGACAACAGCATTTCGCTGTCTGCGATCAGACGAGCAACTGGCTAGTGCATAGGAAACACATCTTCTGCCACGGCTCAATCTGCCAGGGAGACCCTCTCACAACCGGTCAACGACCTCGCCGAGGGAGACGCAGAGCTCAAAGAGTGAATTCTCGAACTCGGCTAGTTCATTGCAGAACAGCTAGATGAAACTGAATCCTCATCGATTCATTCGGACCTAGCGGCACTGAAGAATGAGACCCAACAACAACTAGTAGGCATTAGACCACCGGTTCACCTATCTAATAGGTGATAAACAAACAACTTGTCTAGCGTCAAGGCAGAGAGAGATACTGGTCAAGCGGTTTGCATAGCCTGTAGTAAGTGATATTGGCTTCCTCTCTTGACACTTCCAAGTATCCCAACTCACGCATCTTCTTGACTTGCTCGACCAAAGTCGGCGATTTCTTCTTCAATTTCTTTGCTAGGCCTGCGACATAGTCTTCATCAGACCTCTTCAGGGAGAGAACGATCTCCCTTTCATGCTCCTTTAGGCGCGAAAACATGTCTCGTCCTTTGCCCGCAAGGACAATCTTGCTGGCCCTGAGTACAGTCCCTTCATCAATTGGGTTCTTGCCCTCGTCCAGGGCAATCTCCAACGATTCGTGCAGAATTGACACTATGTCTCTCAGATTGCCTTTTGACTGTCTGCGAACTTCATCGGCTGCTTCGGCAGTAAAAGGTTCGAGATTAGTGCCACCCAGTCTGACAGGTCTGACCTTGTCGAGTCTCGTCTGAATCAGTTCACGAACATCAGACTCGGTCAACTGGGAGAGGCGAATTCGAAGGTTGGGAGCTATTAGATTCGCGAATGTCGGCTCAACCTTGATCAGTTCATCCATCAACAAGGGATTGCCCGCCACAATCAGCATGAAGGGTGTATTCTGGAACAGAAGCCGCATCCTCTGAAGTAAGGATCTAGTGGTATCAGAAGCGAAGTACCCAGCTTCATCGATGAGAACAAGCACAGTATTGAATCGCTTTGAAAGGACGAACTTGACCACCTTCTCCAAGGATGGTAGTATCTCGGTAACATCTTCGAACCTTTGCATTGTCTCCTTTTCTCTTGCACTGATTCCACCACCAAATCCAAGGAATCCGAACAACAGTGGAATTGCAACGGAGACCTCATCCCTCACCGATTCTTCCTTTACAGTCCCTTCCAGTCTCTTTCTGATTCCTTTGATGTCGCCGCCAAAGGGACCAAGACTTCCCGTAATCTTCTCAAGCTCTCCGGTTATGGCTTGAACCAAGCCTTTGAAGAACCTAAGCTCGTTCGACTCAGAAGTAATCTCCAGACGAATGACGAGTAGCTTTGGGCGGACCTCCGCCCTGGCTTGGACCAGATTTAGCAGTGATGTCTTCCCGCTTCCGTCCTCGCCCAAAATAGCGTAGCTCTGCCTAATTCCCCTTGAAGCCTCACCTAACGCACGGTCCAGTTTCTTGATTTCAGCAAGTCTGTCCACGGCAAGGTCCAGTGTTGAAGCATCAAGCGGTTGATTGTAGAAGGGGTTGGCACTTAACTTATCCGGCGAGTTCGCAGACATTAGGTAGTACTGACAGCATCTGCCTATATAGTAGGCAATATAACCATTACGCGACTACCATCAAATAGGGAACCTTACGACAGCTTCATTGCGTTACGCGCTGGATTCACAGGCGAGTTCGCGCGGTGGGTGCAGGCAGGGCCCGCCCACCGCGGGCAAGGGTCTGAGTGCGTTAAGACAAGGCGCCGCGATGCGAGCGCTATGCGCGAGCCGTTATCTTAACGGGCATCTCAGCCGGCGCCGGCGAGGTAGCTCGCCACCCCGCTGAAGATCGCCAAGGCCCCGAGGGCGAAGGTAAGCAGCGCAATGCGCCTGCTCCCTGCGACCCTCAGCAGGGTCCTAATCGTCACGAGGCCCACAGCCACCGCCGCCAGCACGGCTATGAGCAGCACGGGCACCGTCACCGTGCTCACGGCTGAGCTCACGCTGGCCCGGGAGACGATCACGGAGACCCCCGACGCCCCTATGGACGCCGGTATCAGCGCGAGGAAGGAGAGCTTGAACGAGTCTTCGGGATTGACCCCGAGCAGGAGCATCGTGGACACGGTCGCCCCCGACCGGCTGACGCCGGGGAAGGCCGCTATTCCCTGGGCGATGCCGATGATGATGATGTCACGGACTGTGAGGTCTGCGAGCGTCCTGGTGGGGGTGCGCCGGCCGCGGGCGACGGTGATGAGGACGCCGTCTCCGATAAGGATGCAGCCGAGGACGATCATGGGGATCCCGAGGGCGGGGCCCGTCAGCGACTCGGAGACGACTTCGACTATGGCCACTCCCAGCACAGCGGTCACCGCGGTGGCTATGACGAGGAACTTCAGCAGCAGCCAGCTCTCGCGGTCGCCTCGCCCCACCAGCGCCTTCAGCACCCCCCACAGCTGCCGCCTGAAGTACACGACTGCCGCTATGAACGTCCCCCCCTCGAGGAAGAGGCCCAGCGCGTATCCCTGGGACGTGGTCAGGTTGAAGAGGAAGGAGCCTGCGATTATGACCTGGGTCTTGCTGCTTATGGGGAGCCACTCGGAGATGCCTTGGACGACGCCGAGGAGCACGCCGTAAAACAGGTTGGGCGCTTGACCATACCCCCGGGTTGGGCCGCGCTGCCCTGCTCCGTTATTTAAGAAATCCACGGTGTGAAGCGAGGCGAGGCCTGGCCCGCCCGCTGCACGTGTCAAGTTTAAACGGCCACGGCCCGGGACTGAAAGTGGCCCGCGTGAAAAACGAGACCCTGACCAACATCTTCTGGGGCCTCTTCCTCATCTGGTTCGGCCTTGTAATGGCCTACTTGGGGGGCGACCCTGTAAAGAGCGTGAACTCCCCCCTGTTCGCCCTCGGGACTGGAGCGCTTCTCCTCGGCCTTAACCTGGCGAGGTCCCTGCTCAGGATGCGGCTGAGCGTGCTCACCATAGGCCTTGGGGCGCTAGTCGTCGTCGCCTACATCCCGGTCGTGTTCTTCAACCTCGACATCGCGTTCTTGCCTGCGCTGCTCGTGATAGCCGGCGTCGCACTCGTGATCGGGGCGTTCAGGACCAGGAACTATCAGTCATTCTGAACGGTCAGTCCTTTTTCAACGGTTTTCAACGCCGTATCCAAGCGGGGGTCCCGCGGCGTCCGCCTCGGAGATGAACGGACGCGCGGCACAGCCCAAGAGGTCCTAGCCTCATATGGCGCCGATCAGAGCGCCGTGAGACCTGTAGTGTATCACGTACAGCTCCTCGTGCGGTGTGACAAAGGGGCACCAGGGGCACTTGAAGAGGTTTGGAGGGAGCTTCTCGGTCCGCCTTCTGCTCATGCCTTTCACGGGGTCGGCAGAATGGACGATAATGCGGTTGCCGCTCCGCTCGGCGGAGTAATGCGCGCCTTCCTTCCTGCTGGCGATGAACTTGTCGACGACGGCTTCGATGGCCTTGTCGGCGTCCTCCCATGAGTCGAACAGGTCCACGGCTATTGCCTTGTCGTCCAACAGGGCGACGCCGCGGCCCTCCAGGCTGTCGCTGATCTCTCCTGCCAGGGCCATTTGCTCGTCTTGCGAGAGCTCGCCGCAATCTACCCGGATCGGGCCCTTGCCGCTCTTCAGGCCCTATCGACCTCGATATCGACGTCGCTGCCGGCGTCGCGCAAGGGGAGGAGCGCGTCCCTCCGGTACTCCGCAGGGCGCGGGTGCATCTGCAACGATAGGCAGAGGCTCCGTCTCACTACAGCGTCGCTCCGTGCCCCTTGGCTTGCGAGGTCCTGCGTCCCACGTCGGCCGCAACGAACAGCCCGGCAGCCTTCCAGTCCGGGAAGGACGTGTCGAGGACCTTCACCTCGCACCTGCTGAAGCTGAGCTCTACCATCTCGTTCAAGACTCCGCCTTCGAGCGCGGCGACGGCCGTCATGATCGGAGACCCGTCGGCCCGCGACACCTGGAAGTCGATGGGCCTGGAGAAGGTGACCGAAGCCACCGTGTTCCCGCTGGCGTCCGTGACCCATGTGTTCGGGAACCTGGCGAACCCCGTGCCCTGCTGCCGCCCCTTGAAGTGGACGACGTAGACCAGGTTCTGAGCCGAGTCGTAGATTTCCATCTCGGTGCTTGTGAGGTGTGTCTTGTGATTGAGCTTCGCCACGGCGTACCCACCAGCGTCCACGATGTCGTAAGTCTCGTGTATCATCGACGTCTTCCTCGCGGTCATGGTTCTTCTCCCGTCCGGCCCGTCGAACGCGTAGTCGCTCACCACGTGTTGATGTTCCCCCGCCACCTTCACTACAACGAACGACTTGACGCTCTGCGGGGGAGCAGGCGGAGGCTGGACCTCCGGGAAAGGCGCCCCGCAGGCCTCGCAGAACGCGGATTGGTCGGTGTTCTCGCGGCCGCACTTCATGCAGAACTTCGGCATCGGTCCTTGAGCGTGAGGGCGCCTATTTAGACTGACCGGGCTCCGCGGAACCACTTTCCAGGCGGCGTCGGCTGAAGAGAATCGCCCAGCGGCGGAGACTCTGTTGCGTCTCTTACGATAACTTACGAACCACCGTCGCGGTTAGACCCAGCGTCTTACTCTGCGGCAACATTGATCGTAGGAGCCCTCGAAGTTCTTCCACAACTGCTCCTCCCCCATGGGAATCACGACTGCGTTGACATAGAGCACCACAGCGACCAGAGGAATGGTGGACCAGACAAACGGGAAGGCCACTGATATGCCTCCGAAAAACAGGAAGAGACTAGACAGAATCGCCGCTGGAGCATCGTTATATAGTGCGGACGGAAGCGGGTCAACAAGGAATTGCATAAGACCTTAGTGGCAGTCATGTTTCTTTTCGTGCTGGGAGCGTACTCGGCAATCGTGCCCTTGGCAGCCTCCGGGACGAGCACCGGAGCCATAGCGGGAGTGAGCGTCGAAGCTAGCGGCCCGCAGGAAGGCTACGGCACCTCGGGGGCGTCCGGGACCTATTCGGTGAATCTCACAAGAGCTGGGAGTTATAACGTCAGTGCGACTGCCGACGGCTTCATCAACGCGTTTCTCTCCTCTTTGGTAGCAGTGACCTTGGGGCATACGACCCCCGGGGCCGACTTCAACCTGGCCAGGTCATCCATAGTCACGGGCCGTGTCACAGGTCCTGGAGGTGTCCCTGTCGCAGGGGCTGAAGTGACCCTGGCGACCAACAGCACCGGGAACGAGGTAGGGACCGACTTCACGACCTCAGACGGACAATACGCCATCGACACGAACGTTCCCGCTGGCCTTTACCAGCTGCGGGTGTCTATGACCTCGGAGCTGTCTCTGTTCCAGACATCATGCGTCCAGTACGGCACGGTCTGCCCCGATGACCCATTATATGCACCGGGTTTCTTGAACGCGACTGTTACCGGCATCACGGTCGGGGCCCAGACTACGGTAGTCAAGAACGTACAGCTTGCCTACTCCGCGGCGATCGTCGGTCAAGTCACCTACCAGGGGAGCGGAGTCTCAGGAGTCGAGGTTCTTGTGAATAGCACCTGCCTCACTTGCACAACGGTAACGAACGCGACAGGCTGGTACTCGATAGCCGATAACCTGAACTCAGGCCACTACAAGGTGTCGCTTTCATCGACCTACGGATACGGCCTCTCCGCCCATGCGGTGCCCACAGGCAACGCCAACGTCACTGCCACCGCGGGCTCGGTAACGAGGCAGAACTTCGCCCTTTCGAAGTCGGCCACGGTCTCGGGGACCGTGAAAGACACCCACGGGAACCCGGTCGTCGGCGCCACTGTGGAGCTCGGGACGAACTCCTGCTTCGAGTCGTTCTGCTACTTCGTGCCGCAGCTGTTCAACACAACGAACGCCAATGGCCAGTACGTGTTCGAGGCGGGTGTCGCCGCCGGGTCGTACAACGTGACGGTCGCGAAGGGAAAGGCCGAGGCATCGCTCACATCGCCGCTCGCCGTGGCGGCCGGCGCCTCTGTGACGGCCCCCACGATCACACTCACGATTCCGACCCCGGTCGCCCCGGCCCACATCACCGGGACCGTGAAAGGCACGGGCGGCAACCCGATGGAGTACGCGGAAGTCACGGCGACGGGGGCGACCTGCTCCTGCTCGAACTCCACTGAAACAAACGCTGAGGGACAGTTCAACCTCGAAATCGGCCTGACTACCGCGCAGAACGTCAACGTGACCGCCGACTACTCCGGCTTCACAGAGGCCTCGACGCTGCTGAGCGCCGTCTCTCCCGGGAGCACGGTGAGCGCGGGGACGCTGACCCTCACTGCCATAGTCCCTGGCGTCATTTCGGGCACGGTGCAAGGCCAGATAATCTCCTCGCTCATCCAGCCCACGAGGGTGCAGAAGTGGACCGCGTCGGACCACGCCGTCATCGTCACCAAGACCGACTCCGAGTTCAGCGTGGAAGGCCTGGCCGGGTTCGCGGTCGAGGGCAGCACGGTCGCGGCGTACGTTTCGGGCCCCGAAGGGACCACCGGCTCCTTCACGATCGAGATTCCGCAGTCGGTCATCTCCGGCAGCTCGTGGACCGTTTCGGTAGACGGAACGCCGGTCTCCGCCACCGTGAACACCAACTCCACATACACGACCATTACCGTCACCTATGCCCACAGCTCCCACCTTCTCGCCTTCACGCCATCGAGCACGACGACATCTACCTCCTCGACATCACACACGACTCCGAGCATCACGACGACGACCTCTTCATCCACGACCACGACGACTCACCCGACCACATCGACTACTGCCTCCTCAGGGTCATCGACCTCCCACACGTCAAGCTCGACGACGACATCTTCGACCCAGGTCACTACCTCTACTAGCAGTTCGACCACCTCTACTTCGTCCTCTGTGACCTCTCCCACCTCAAGCTCCACCACTCCTTCTACGACCTCCTCAGGAGGCGGCGGCGTGCCCGAGTTCCCCGCCCAGGCAGGAGGGGTTGTGGCATTGACTGTCGTAGTGGTGGCGGCCTATGCCATCCTCAGGCGCGGCTCAAAGCTCAGTCGCGAGTGAGCCGAGACCATCCCGGAAGCCGCCTCAGCGGTGCGTTTCAGCTCTGGACTAGGTCGTTCCAGCCCTTCGCGATCTGCCATGTCTGTTTCACGAAGCCGCTCTGGGGCGCCCTCTCGGGGATTGGCTGAAGTTTCAGCTGGTAGACCGCGACCGTCTTACGCCGCTTCTGGTCCCATATCAGGACGTCCTTCTCCACGAAGCCCATGTCGAGCAGCTTCCTGAGCAGCTTCGTGTAGAAGTTGTGGTAGCTGTACTTCACGCCGAGCTTTCCCGTCTGCAGCTCCTTCGCAAAGTACCGCATCTCCCTCTTGGTCATCGAGAGGGTGCTTGTCCCTTTCATCCTCGCGATGGTCAGCTTCGCAGCCTTGATGGTCTCCTTCCTGTCGCCGAATAGCAAGGCAAGCGCGTCCCCGCTGCCAAGGTTCTTCTGGTTCCAGTAGAGCTTGATGCTCTTGGGCAAGGCTAGGTGCGCCCTGTTGCCCATCCGATAAAACGGTTTGGCGACCGGCGCGGGAGCTCGGCCGCCTCGCGCGAGATACCGACCACCCGCGGCAGCTCCGGAACCCACTCTTAGCTGTCTTCACCGGCCAACGACCCAACGGCGAAGTGAGTCAGCGCCAGGTTTCCCCACTCGTCACCAGCTACCACCGTGTATACCGCCGGAGATGCGCTCCCCAGAGACCGCACATTGTTGCATGTCCCGCCGACCCAGAGGCAGGACCCTTCGACTGCATAGATCTGGAAGACCCCGGAGTACTGCGAGGGAACGCTGCCCGGGACGCTCGGAGGGAAAGAGAACGCCGCGGGGGCGCGGCTCGTGACGCAGGCAACCAACGAAGGAACGAAGAGAAGGTTCCCTCCAGCCGTGGAAAGGTTCTTCAGCGTGTAGTACCCCTTGTAGACCGCAGCGCCTACGGGCGGTTGACCGCTGTAGCACAAGTAGCCCTCCAGCAGGTCGTCGTTGACCCAATGCTGCTCCGACTTCAGCGTGACCACGGAGCCGGTCGGGTTGTATTCATACACGCTGATGACCAAGGAGCCGGTGGGAGGGACGACGGTCGCGTTCAGACGCAGCTCCAAAGTCAAATCCGGGAGCGCTTGGGAGGAACATGAGGTCGGGGAGCCGCACCAGGAGAAGCTGACTAACTTTGGTTGGGGCATGGCCCAGGCCGCTGCCCCGGCCACCCCCAGGAATGCGACCACCATCAAGCACGCCCCAATGACGTTGCCCTGCCTCCGGTGCTCCACGCCGCTAGATGCCAGAGCGGCGTATTATGCCTACGCCAAAGAACAGCCTGCGGCGATGGCTTCCTGCAGGAACCGAGCCCGCGCCTGTCTGCGAGCCCCCGCCCTTACCCCGACTCCGTCGAGTCTGCTCCCTGGCCTGCACCTCCGCCGGCTTCCTGGGGTGCCACAGTTTCCCGAAAAGGCCCTTTGAACGGCCGGTACGCCTCTGCGGCCAGTTCCCCTAGAGGGTATCCGCGAAAGCCGGGGTTGCCAAACCTATAGTGTCCCTGTGGGGTAACCAACCTGCACCCCAGAGCAAACAAGGGTGATGCCCACGGGCGCGGTTTTTCCAGCACTGGAGGTGTCCCTGGAAGGGAACTACCTTGGCTGGCCCTGCGAGGCCGCGGCCCGCTCCTCGTCCCACCGTCGTTTGTCTTCCCGGAGGGGTGGTTTGAGGGCTGAGACACCATGCTGTCCACGCCCAACAATTTGCCGTCGTGGAAGGATTTCGTTCGGGAGATGCTGGCAGTCAGTCGAGAGTGCGCCACGTCCGACAGGTCGCGCCCGACGAACTGATGCGCGTGGGCAAACTGTCTTGGAGAGAGAGTACCCTTCCGGCCAACCATGTCCGTCGGTCCTTTGGGATCCGCCGGTGGATTGGAGGGGCAGCACCGCGAGGGAGGTTCAGGGAGGAACTCCTGTTTCTAGAGCCTAGTAACCCGCCATGGCGCTGGCAAATCGGCCCAGCGTGACGGACCCGACGGCTGGAACCCCGCCTAGGAAACTACCCGAGTACCAGCGTACTGGCCGATGCAGCCCCGCGGTATGTCGGATGCCAAGGTTCTGCATGAAGCATAGCGGACAGGACGCAGACCCTGTCACCTTCTGCACGGCAGGCGAAAACTGCCTGTCGACGTCGATATCAACGTCGACTAGGACGTCACGGGTGCGCGCGCTATTCGATGACGACCGCGTCTCTGAGCCCTCGGAAGTCGGGATTGCCGGTCAGCACCTTCCCCCCGACCTTGCGCGCAAGCTGCAGCACGAACGAATCTGCCAGCCCGAAACCAGGAGACGCTGGCCTGACTTCAGAGTGTATCTTCCCTGCGTCCACCGCATCAGCCATGGACGGCACCCCTGTCCTGGACAGTGCGCCCACCGCCTCCACAGCCACCCCCTCAGGTCTCCCGAGGCGTCCGTACTTCGAGACGATCTCTGCGACGGAGAAGACACTAGTCCGGAGCTCCTCTGCGCCGGAGATGCGCGAGTCGACTTCTCTCCCAGCCTTGGACCCGTCCAAGTACTCTATCCAAGCCCAGGAGTAGACGATGAGCCTAGTCATGGGAATCTAGCTCGTCCTCATGGGCGAAGGGCCCTACCCCGGGGGTGCTCCCGAACCAGCTCTTCTTCGCCTTACGGACCTCGACCATCTCTCCCTCCCTGATGTCCTCCTGGTCCACGACCGCCTTCGGTATGGTCACCATTATCGAGCCTCCTATCTTCCGGGCCCTTGTAAGCGCCCTTGCCATCAGCGCCCAAACTGCGCTCCAGGTGATAGGTGTTATCCCTAGAGTTACATCGGGTTAGATGGGTAGTTTAGCTCGCGAGCCGCGGCTCAAGCGAACAGCTTCAAGCCGTACCCTGTCATGAGTTCGAAGTGCGCCACATTGAACGTGAAGAGCCTCCCGCCGCTGTTGATGGCCACAGCAGCTATCATGGCATCCGCCCTCTGGGCAGAAGTCCCCGCGGCGTCAAGGCCCGCTTCGATCTTGGACGAGAGGGCCGCATCGGTCTTGGAGAAGGGGAGGACCTGCAGGTCAAAGAGCCTGTCAGTGGGTTTCGAGTGTTTTAGGCACCCGTAGAGGAGCTCGTGCAAGTTGATGGAGGTGGTGGCCATGCTCTCATCCGGGTTAGCCGAGAGCGCGGCGAGCGCCTTCTCCCCCCGCTTCGAACGCCTGTCGAGGATGTCGATCAACACGTCGGTGTCGAGGACTATCAGGGACGCTTCTCGCCTCGCCTGGATAGGGCGTCGCTCAGGAATGACTCGCGCTCGCCTGGGGCAGGGAAGTCGAGGGTCCCCCGAAGGCCCTTTAGTACATCAATGGACCCTCCACGCTGCACTAACCGTTCGAAGAGTTCGCTGAAGCTCTCGTCTGGTGCCTTGACGGCAACGAGCTTCCGGTATACTTCCTCGCGTATGGTCAGGGTCTTAACCAACACCATGTCGCTAGAGTCTGTTCATATTTAAACACAAACGTTGATGACGGCGGGGGGAAGCCCACGAACGACCGTATCGATGTCGATATCGACCTTGATGATGTCGATATCGACCTTGATTCGTGCCGCAAGGGTCGGCGGAGCTCCCGGTCCGCCCAAGCCGCCTCTCCTGGGGGCCCACTCGCCCAGAGCACTCCTCCGATGCGAACCACCTGCTTCCCAAGCCACGTCCGACCCTACTAGAGAAGACCCGGGGCCGCGTCAAGGCTCGAACAGGTCTCTGATTGGCCGACCGCCATCCTCTCCGACGGCGTCAGCGCAGACCGGGGCTTCGAACTCCCGGAGGAATTCCTCCGTCAACGACAGGGCCTCCCTGACCTCGGCGGTAGGCTCCTGGCCGAGGAGTCCGGCGTGCCCTCTGCTGAAGACGAAAGCAACTACCCAGTCGAGGCGGAAGATTCCCTTCAGAACCACGCGCATCGTCTTGGGGGATGTTAGCAACCCCTGAAAGAGCGAGACCCCGGTGGCCTTCATCACTTCGTAATCGATCACCTTCGAGAATCCTTCTCCGAACGACGCGTCGAGCTGATTGCTCAGAGCCCGGCTGGCGCTCATTTGGTCTGCAGAGAGAGAACGTGCAGAGCTCTGCATGTCCTGATAGAACTCGATCGCTAATAACGCCCAAGGCGGGCGAGTGGTAGCCCGAGCCCGTCATGACCCGCCGAGGAACAGCTTGCCGATGCGTCCGATGATCGAAGGGGCAGGTGCCGGCTGAAAGTAGAGGTCCAAGTTGGACAGCCCTTTCGGGAGGCTCTCGCCAGCGCCGAGCCTGAGGAGGGGTCTGTTCTCGCACTGGGCGCCCACGGCCGCGAGGAAGCGCGCGCCATCCTCTGCGGTAGGCTCGGGCGAAGCGTGGAACGTCATTATCTCTCCGGTCCCCACGTCTCTCGCCAACCAGATGTAGAACTCCTTTCCGTCGAGGGCGACCTCCTCGCCGTCTATGGCGACCTCCCGCCTGAGCCTCCTGCGCTCTTCGGGGAGGCTGGAGACCATGGCCACATAGGCGTCCCTGGCCGCGATGTACGAAAGGCCTCCAAGCATCCCGGCCACGTCGCGGTACGAGTACCCGGCGTTGCAGAGCGCCGCAGCGACCACCTTCTTTTCAAGAGAGACCCGGTTCCTCCGGAAGGCCCCCATGGAAATCGCCCATTCTGTGAGAATCGGGACGGGACCGCTCTTTGAAAACATCCCGTTAAGCTAAGGCAGGCGCCCTCCATAGGCACGAAAGGCAACTTATCTTAACGGCGATGTTCGCCGCAGTTGACCTGACGGGGAGCGGGCCATCTCCGACGGATGAGCCTCAGAGGATGCCGAGCCAGAGGACAACGACCAGGAGCGGGACGAAGACGGCGGCCCATTGCACCTTGCCCCAGTGCCAGACCTTGGCTCCGTCCAAGGGCATAACAGGCAACATGTTGAACAGCGCCAGGAACATGTTGATCTCCAAACCTATGACGCCAAGGTGGCTGGCGGTAGAGCCAGCCGGGAAGTACAGAGCGAAGGGCAGAAAGGCCATTGCTACTCCCACGTTCGTCAATGGCCCAGCGAGCGAGATCTTGCCGTTCTCTTCAGTGGAGATGCTTGCCCCGGAGATGTACGTGGCGCCTGGAGCAGCGAAGATGAATCCTATGAGCGAGGTGACGAGAGCCAGGACGAGCCCGAAGGGCCACATCCTGAACTCCGCCCAGTAGCCGTAGTTCTGGGCCGTGAACTTGTGGCTCAGCTCGTGGAGGACGAACCCCGAGCCGACCGTCACGAGCGCTATCCCGAAGACGACCGGAGTTGGGCCCAGGCTTGAGCCGACCGAGCCGCTGAGGCCGAAGGCCCCGCCGAGGAGGGCTACGGTGAATGCGAGCCCCAGCCCCACCCAGGCGATGATGATGTCCCGTATCTCGAGCCGGGAGAAGGGCCTCCCCCCGGGGTCCCTGGGGGCCTCGACGGGAGGCGCGTCTGACCAGGTGAACGTTGTCTGGGGGGGCGGGGTGATCATGCGCTTCTGGGACAGGTCTCCCTTGCACTGGTGAGCCTCGGGGAGCCTGTGGTCGCCACAGTAGGCGCCTCCGCAATAGTTACAGACGAAGGGGAGGGACTCGTCCTTGCCGCAATATTCGCAGTACATCCCCTAGAACCCCTGAGCCTTCAGTGCGAAGCGGCTTCGGCCCGTTTTTTAACGTTGCCTAGCCCGACCGTCACTTGGGCTCCTCGAGAGCGAACTCGCAGTGGTCGTCGCCGTTGAACCTGCAGCGGACCTCCTGCGACTTCACCTCCCTCCCCAGGATGACCTTGGACCACCCGTCGAAGTACCCCCGCACGAACCCGCACCCTTTCTTCAACCCCTCCCCCGTGGAGCACTCGAAGCAGTTTTCCAGCGTCACGGAGAGCGCTCCACCTTCGACCTTGCCGGCCAAGGAGGCCTGGCCCCACCCCCGGGCTGAGAACATGTACATGAGGTCGGCGACCCTCTTCCTCGCAAGCCCGGCGCCCACGAGGCTCATCGTCCCGATGGCGTCGGCCTCCCCCACGAGCTGCCCCTCGCTGTAGAGGAGCGCCTCGCCGCCTGTGCCGAAGACCTTCACCAGGCCGTCGAACATGTGGGAGATTCCGTCCTGCGAGAAGACGACCATGGGTGTGCCCACGGAGCTCTCCACGCCCGAGTGGTATGTGTTCAGCAGCAACCCGTCCGAGCTCTCCGCCACTGTGTACTCGAGCGCAACATGGGCGCCTGCGATTAGCTTCGTGAGCTTCTGCGGCGTCTCCGACGGAGAGATGGCTTCGGCGAACGCGGTCAGGATCGCTGTCCCGTCCGTGAGCGAGTGTGTCGAGGTGTTCGTCAGGTTGACCCTCCCCCCAAGCAGGTTGAGGACCGCGGCGAGTGACCCAGGCGTGTCCATGAGTTTGACGACCAGCTGGAACATCTTCTTCCTCGGAGAGTAGAAGTAGGTGGGAATCCGGCTAGTGGTCCTGTTCAACCGCGCGGGCGGGCGTTGCGCCCGATTTAAACGAGACTCGGCTCGGCCCCGAGCCTCAGCTGGCGCCGAGTATCTTGTCGATGGTTGTCGCGAGCATCGGTATCAGCTCCCTCGGCCTCTCTTGCTCGATCACATGGAGCCCATACTGCTTGGCGAGTTCGGAGGCGCCAGGGCTGAGCTTGGGAGACACGCAGAGGATGGCCGCCTTGGGCTTCACGTCGTAGACCTTGGCGTAGAACCCCAGTACCTTGACTTCGTCCACCTCGCTTACCGAGAGCGCCGTGTCAGCCACGACCTGCACCTCCCCGTCCTCGCCGGAAACGCTGAAGGCGAAGCTGTGCTTGACCCCTGACCTGCCCAGGACCTTTGTCGAAGTCCCTGCGAGGCGGCCCTCGCTGATGTACTTCTTGGCAAGAGATTCGAAGTTGACGTGAGTCCCGAGGCCGATCGCCGACGACAGCAGAGACACGTAGATGATGCAGTGGGGAAACCCGAGAGCCTGCAGCCCGACGGTCAGGCTTGCCAGCGCGGCGATGATGTACCAGTGTACCCTCGGTGACAACTGATATCATCAGCGATTCGGACTTGCTTAATGAACGTTAGCCTCAGAGAAGTCAGACACTGGAATTCCGACAGAGCATAGACGCCGGCACCGAGCCCACCGTGTCGTTTCCAAGCGCGCTTGCACGTCCATGTTAAGTCTCCAGCAGACGAGGTCCGTCTTTCTTATATCGACGGAAGGGGTCTTTGCCTGACATGCTTCCCGGAGATCTCAACTCTGTCGAGGCGTCACTGTCGTCGTTCCTGTCGACCTATGTCGAGCCATACGTGACGGTAATGGTGATGCTCGGCATACTGCTTTGGGCAGGCGTCCGCCTCGACGGCAGAGCCAGGTTTGGCACAGCGAAGAGGGCCGTGCTGGGGGAGGTGAAGCTCAACCTGCGCGTGTGCGAAGAGGTGATATCCTATGTCGAGGCCCAGAAGGTGGGGACGCCTTACAGTCTGCCGATGCCGAGGTTCTACGCTACAGCCTTCGACAACCTGAGGAGCCAGGGGTATCTGTACAAGCTAAAGAAGGAATTCAGGGACGAGTTGCTGACAATCTACATGACCATCGAACGAGTCCACGCCGCAAGCACCCGCCAGGAAGACCTCGCTGTCGGACCGGGAGCGGCTTCACCCCTCGCCAGCGATCTGAGGAGCCAGAATCTTGCCTTCATCCTAGGCAATGTGACCAACATTATACAGCCACAACTCTCAAGGCTCGACACCTTACGCAGCAAGAGGTAAAGACCGGCCCTCGCGAGCTAGCATTGGCGTTTAGATTCAGAAGTCTCTAGCAAAGATTTCGTCGGCCGCGACCTGCTCGCTGTCCGTTAGCCTCGCCCTAAGATCCCGATACAGGGCCAGCACGGAGTATCCATTGTCGGTCAGTTGGTAAACATCGCGTTTGCCGTCGTTTGCCTTCACCACGAGTCCCTTGGCCATTAGCGTCCGGAGGCAATTGTTGAGGACCCTCCAGCTGATGTTCGCCCTGTAGATGATATGCGTGGGCCTCTCCATCCCCCCAGAGACAACCTCCAGGATGTCGCACAAGACCTCCATCGTGGACCTCCTTGCCGCCTGGGCCTGCGGCTCAATGTCCGTCAGCTCGGCAGTGCTAGCCATCTTCCTCGCCTTTCCGATAACACACGACATAATATAAGGCTTCTCCATGTGTTCCACCATTCCTTGCAGAAGACACCAAAGCGCCTGTGGCGCAGATCGCGAATGTCTACTGAACACTGCAGACGCCGTGACCGCCGTCAGTAGGTTAGCTGGGCACCGCCACTTTGTAGCCTAGAAGGCATGGGGTTTGACGCCTCGATAACGAGAGTCGGGTGGTGACGTAGACCGGGCCCACGCACAGAATCATTCGCGAAGCAGGTTTGGCAGCGGATGAGGGACCTGAATCGCCGCGCAGATTACATAGATGGTCCCGTAAACGCGCTCGTATATCTCCGCCAGCACGGCTGGAGGGGCCTGAGTGCCTGAGGTGAGGAAGGGGAGGACCTCCTCTTTCGTTCCTCCGAGGGCGGCGGTCCCCGAAATCTGAAGACGGGCGACGGCAGGTTCGGATGTTATGTCAAAGGAGAAGGATATCCCCGTCCAGCCTGGGTTCTTCTCTGTCTCCACCATCGAAACGTTGACTCTGTAGATGACGTCCTTGTCGTCGACGTCGTCGTTGACGAGCTTCTCGGCCGTCATCTTCTCCACCCTTACCCTTAGGTCCACTGACGCTCTTCTCCTCTGCCTGCGGTCGCCATATTAACTTGTTCGCCCTCTCGGCGGTTCTAATGCGTCTCCTGTGCATCGGCGCTAGCCGTTGTCGCAGATGCGTCTTGTGTGCATGGGCACTTAGAGGTCGGGATTGTTCTTGAATGTGTCAGGGTCGCACATAGTAAAGGCATCATCGATGTCAATAGAACTGATTCCCCGCGCTCTTAGTTCCGCGTAGAGTGCCTTTGCCGACATCGGATAGGGAGAGTCATAGGGCCCCTTTGGATGCACACTCCGGACATGGGCAGAATACAGGTTACCTTTCTTCGTGATTTCTACCACGGCTGCGCTTTCTTCGCCGCCCTGATTAATTGCATCCATCGGTTCCCTTCTAGGTTGAGGCCGACCCCCCGCCGCGTCTGTGGGAGTCTGCACGTCCAGCGGGCATGTGCGGCCTGACGAAGTTGTAGAGGATGCGGTTCCCCCAGGGGATCGCAGTCTGCATTGACTTTCACCCGCGCTGAACCTTGAACCTTCCTCTGTGACCCGTGCAGAGCGGATGCATCTGCGAAAACAATCGCCCCGTAGGCACAGCCGACGCATCGCTGTCTTCTCGACGTCCCTTGTCTCCCTTGCGGTTGGAGTCAGACGCCCGACCGTTTCTTCAGCTCGGCGTCAACGGTATGGCTCACTTCGTCCGATAGGTGGCCTTCAATTCGAAGCGCTCTTTCTGGCTTGGAGCTTCGGTCCCGACTACGATGATCCGCTCTGGGATCCCCTGCCTGACGTAGAGTATCATCGACGCCTCGTCCCCGATGCCTAGTGAGTCCAGCTTCTCGACGGCCTTCATGGCTTCAGAGATTTGGGCTATCCGGGGCTTGATTTCCCTGCTTAAGTGGAAGAGAAGGTCCAAGGTCGCACGGTCTGGGTCGTCCCTGTTCACGAAGAGGTTCCCCTTCTTCACCCACCCTTTGATGCTGGGGTGCTCCGCGTCATACCTGTTGTCGCGCATGGCCATGGCCATGGCGTCGCTCATCTTGTCCATCTCCCGCAGGTTGCCGTCCAGCACGTGCTTCAGGTAGCGGCGCAGGTCGGGGACAGAATTGAAGTAGACGATGGAGGTGGACTGGTCAAAGGAGAGGTCCGGGACCATGAACGTCTTTGGGTGGCCGGTGCCCTTGGCGGCCCTGGTGTGGCCGGCGTCCCTCCCGTGGCTGTCAGGGTTGTGCGACAAGTTCCCTCCCCCTCACGCGAGCCCTGTAATGAGTGTGCTGATGTTGCTCAGAACGATGACCGTGTAGAGGACAACCGCGCCCCCAAGCGTCACGAGGACACCCATCTTGACAACCCTCCGCTGGAGGGGGTTCCCGCCATTCTCATTCAGGAATACTCCGTAGGCCAACGGGATGAGCGGAACGTACTTGAGGAGAAGGGCGACGAGAAAGCCTGAAAACTCCTTCCGAAACAGGAGGTTCGCGACCGGGTTCAACTCGACGAACGGCGGCCCCTCATAGACTGCGATGGCGGTCGTTGCGATGTCCCCCAGGTTAAGGACTACGAAGATGCCGAACAGGATGAAGAGCGCCTTTGAAACCTTGCGGAAGTCCATTTGCATGAGCCACCTCTCTTCGCGCTCGCGTATCTCCCTCCTATCGCGCCTCCACCTCCTTGCCGACGACTCCCCTTTCTCGGAGGCCGGCTCGCCGCTGCCTGAAGGCGTTCCCATCGCCGCCTTTGCCTAAGGGAGTGCTGCAAACAAGAGGTGCAGATTGCTTGCGACGATCCCGACATATAGAATGTCGGCGGCGCAAAGCGCGATCAGGACCCCAAACTTGAACGCCCTTGCGTGTACGGGCGCGCTAGCCTCGCGCTTCGCGAAGACCCCATAGGCGAGCGGGACGAAAGGGATGAACTTCAGGAAGAGCGCAGCAGCAACCCCCACGGCCTGTTGCTGGAACAGCATGCTGGCCAGCGGGTTAAGCTCCACGAATGGGGGCCCTTCGTACAAGGCAACACCTGTGGTCGCGATGTCTGCGAGGCCGAGCGCCACGAGCATTCCGAACATGGCCGTCATCATGGAGCCAAGTTTCTTGGTGTCAATCGCCATCAGCCACCTATCATCCCTCGCACTTGCGTTGACGTCGCCCTTCCGCATCCTCTCTACGAGACCCAACCTACCTCCCCTCACTCTGGTCCCCAGGCCTTGTCGTCGATAATGTGCCGCTTCTCCTTGAAGCTCCCCTTGAACTCGAACCCTGTCCCCGACGCGGGGGTCTTTTCAGGCTCCGTGCCCGAACTCTCTGCCTTGGCAACCTCCGGAACCGGAGCAACCGCAGGGGCGGGCTCCGGCGGGCTCCGGGACGCAACCTCGGGAACTGGTGCCGCACCTGGCGCCTCTGTTGCCGCGGGGCCGAGCGTTTCCGGAAGCCCTCCCCTCGTAGGCACGCCGGCTTCCGCAGGGAGCGTGTTCTCGACCGGCGAAGCGACTCCGACTGCGAGCTCCTGTTCCGGGGGCTCGTCGACCTGCTCCAGTTCGGGCTCGACGTCGGGCCGAGAGTTGTGCAGGGTGTCAGCCGCTTTGTCCAACTCCAGGCTGACGCGCTCCAGGGCTCTGACGCGCCTCGCCATCAGCCTGCGCTTCTCCGCGATGATTTCCTTCAGCCGGAACGTGCACTCGTGGACTGTGAAGATGATGGTCTCCAAGGGCATGAGCGTGAGCGGCCTGGACCCTTTGTTGCCCTCGGCGTCGACGTACGACACTACGGCCCCCTCGCCCAGCTGAGCTTCGACGACGTTCGGTATGACCGCCGAGAGGACGATGGGGTTGAGAGGGATGGGGAACCCGATCTCGTGCTGGACCCGCGCCATCAGCTCGGCGAGCTTCGCGCCGTAGTCCCTCTCCTTCTCATAAAGGTCTGTGAGCTGCAGGTATCCGCTCTGAATCTGGGCAAGCCAATCTGGGAATGTCTCCGGCGAGACGTCGCCCTCGTCGTGACCATCGCTCATTGCCGCATTAGGGGGGTTTTTGGCTAATAAGCCGTTATGGAGGGAGAATCTATCTTCTTGCTCTCAATGCGGGGTCCATCAAGAGGCCGTTGTATCATGAGTTTAGGGAGGCGATGGGAGGCCGTAGGGGTCTACATCAGGCCCTGGCGCGCCGCCTCGACGGGCTGCTGGGCGACCCTCTCGATCTTCACTTCGCAGAGGCCGTCGTCCTTGGAGACGCAACGCGCCTCGGATCCCTTGTGGGAGAACCCAGTGACTTCGTCCGCCACACCGACCACCAATCCGACCAGGAAGTGGCACGTCGAAGTCGACCCCTTCTTCTCGTGGAGACAGAAGAAGCAGTTTTTCATGACGAGGTTGACGCTCCCCATGTTGAAGTCTCCGCCGTTGAGAGAGAGCTTCCCCCAGCCCTGGTCCCGCGATGCCTCGAGCAGGACGTCCAAAGCGGAAGAGGGGGTCAGCGCCTTCTTGGCCTTCACCGCCTTCTGCCTCGCTAGCTTCGCCAGGTACCGCCCGTAGCTGTATCCCATCCTTTGAAGGATCACGGAACCGCCGGTCATGAAGGTGCTCTGCAACTCCGATTGGAGGCTTGCCCACCCGTAAGAGGCTATAGCCATCACTCTCGACTGCAAGACCTTCCCAGAAATCGTCCCCGCTTCAGGATCGGAGACGAATGGAGGGGAGGCGTCCTCCTCCTTGCCCAAACTTCGCTCGGCAGGTCGTGAACGCGAGCCTATTTTATCTTATGCCGCAGGCGAAATCGGGCATCCGGTGAGACAAACCGGGTGATGCCCTCTAGGAGATGCGTAGGACTCAGGATTCCCGATACCAAAGGCAAATATACGAAAGGCGAGACGGTTCGTGATGCGCTTCTTGGTTGGGGCAGCGAATTTCCGCTTCTGGGGGAGAGCACTCCACAGCACTGTTCGCCGCGGCCGTCATCGTTCTGCTAGCCCTTCCCGTCGCATTCGTCCCATTGAGTGCAGAGTCTGCCTCCGCGCCTACCGGTCTTCCGCGGCAGCTATCGATAAGCGTGGTCCCGCCACGGCTCCCGGCTGACAACGGCAGCTATCATGCGGTCGTAGTCTCGCTTCTAGACTCCGGGGGGAGGGCCTCCGTCGCGCTGTCCAGCGTAGTAGTCTACCTCTCCTCCTCACTGCAGAACGTGGCCACCGTCCAAAGCCCTGTGACCATTCCCCCTGGGAGACACTACGTGGTTGTCGAACTGAACACGACGTCTACGCCGGGGACCACGGTCATCACCGCCTCCTCGGCAGGGCTCGTCTCGGCCTCGGAATCCGTCGCCACCGCGACGCCTAGCGGTTTCCCATGGCGCCTTCAGGTCTATGCCGCCCCGGCGATAGTACTTTCCGGACCAAGCCAGCAGGGCGTCATTGTGGTGGAGCTCCTGGACCAGAAGGGGGTGCCGACAAAGGCCGGTTCGGCCTTTGTCGTGCAGATGTCGAGCTCCGACACGCGCGTGGCAAACGTGAGCGAGAACTACGTCGTAATACCGGCAGGCGCCATAACTGCCAGCGAGAACTTCTCGACCGCCTACATCCCAGGGACCTCCACGATAGCCGCTGCCGCTTCGGGACTCCTCAGCGGCTCTGCCAACGTCAAAGTGACGGGGTCGTCCCCGCTGTATCTCAAGACCTTCGCCCAGCCGGGGTCCATCGGTCTTGACTCGACAGGCCGCCTGACCGTCGGCCTTGCGGACGCCCAAGGCGACCCCACGCGCGCCCCTGCAAGCCTTGTCGTCCAGATCACCTCCTCGAACCTCACCGTGGCGACGACTCCGGCGAGCGTAGTCATCCCCGCAGGGTCCAGTTTCGCTGTTTCGAACTACACCACTACCAACGACGCCGGGACCGCTCTCCTCACGTTCTCGGCCTCGGGGCTCAACTCCGGCCCGGCCGTCTCCGTAAGGTCCGTCTCGACCTATGGGTTGGTTCCAGTCAAGATAGCGGTCGTTGCGGGTCCCGCCCTGGTCCTGGCCGACTCGGAGAACTTCAGCGTGGTCACCGTCTCTCTCCTAAGCGTAAACGACAACCCCGCCCCTGAGAGTCACCCTGTCACAGTCAAGCTGACCTCGTCGAATACCCAAGTCGGTTCTGTGCCGCCTCAGGTCGTCATACCGGCCAACTCGAACTTCGCGTCCGTCCAGTTCGAGACCACCTTCTACGCCGGCAACACAACGGTCACCGCATTCGCGAACGGGCTGGTGACGGGGCAGGCGGAAGTGTCTACGTTCGGGCCTGTCCCGTACAAACTGGAGCTGCGTGGTATCCCCTCGACGCTCCTTGCCAGCGGAAATTCGTACAGCGCCCTGGAGGTACTTCTGGAGGACGAACAGGGAGGCCCTGCGTTTGCGGGGTCGAGCATTGCAGTCCAGCTGCTCTCGTCGCAGTCCGGCGTAGTTTCGGTCGACTCATCGGTCACGATACCTGCCGGGTCGTACTCCGCAGTCGCGCACCTCTACACGACGCTGCTCTCTGGGTCAGCCAACATAACGGCCTTCACCAACATGGGGCTTGCTACGGCCGACATCAGCATCCAGACCGTGACTCCCGCGCCCTCGGCGATAGCGGCATTCATCGCGCCCGGCGGCAACGTGCTGTCCAGCGTGGGAGGCGGACCGATCTTAGTCGTTCAGCTCCAGGACTCCGCGGGGAACCCAGCCCGGGCCGCGAAGAACATCACCGCACTGGTCACGTCGTCGAACTCGTCACTCCTGTCAACACCAATCCCTCTCACGATCTACAAGGGCATGGACTATGTCATGAAGACGCTCGACGTCCTCTTGACCGGTTCCACGACCCTCACGATCACCTCACCGGGCCTCGTTCCGACATCCACGAGCGTGACAGTATCCCCTCTGAGCCTGAGCGTGACTAGGACACCGTCTCTGACAACCATCCTGGCGAATGAGACCCAGAGTCTTCAACTCACGATTCTCATGGAGGGCAGCCCGGTGACAGGAGCGACCACCCACTGGTCAACCACGGTCGGGGTGCTGAATCCCAACTTGACTGCAACCAACTCCCAGGGAGTTTCATCAGTCACATTCGCTCCGCCGTCGGCGGTGTCGAGCGGACGCGCGGTGGTCACCGCAAACACATCGAGTCCTGACTTTGGCCAGATAGAACCGACCTTCGTCATCATATTCACGCCCCCGCCGATCAAGTCACCCCCCACCCTTGGTCAGAAGATCATCGGCGTCCTGCCATACGTGGGAGCAGTGGCTGCTGTGGTGATCGTAGCTGTGGCGTTCATCACGATTCAGCGGAGACGGCAGAGAGCCCGCGAAGAGCTGGAAGCTGGATTCCAGACGCTCTCATAGGTGCCGCCGGGGCCGTGCCGGGTCACGCGGGCTTCGCGAAGGACTTTCTCGCGACGAAGGACTGCGCCGGAGGGAAGAGGCCCAGCCTGAACGCAGAGGTCTCCGTGTCCCGAAGGCTCTCCTTCTCCAAGACACGCGCCGCCTCTCGCGCGGCGCCAGCGACTAGGAAGGCGAGGCGCCCCCCTCCCTTCAGGACCCTTACGGCGTCCGCCACGGCGGACTCCTTGGCCTTCGACCCCCTGACATGGTTTATTGCAAAGCCGGACACCACGGCGTCGAATACCCCTCCCGGGAATGGCAGGTGGCTGGGGTCCGCCCGCACGAGGAGCACCCTGTCGCCGACGCCTGCGGCCTGGGCGTTGGCGATTACCCAGCGCGGATCATTTCCGGACACGTCCCTCTTGCGCCACACGTCCAGACAGACGACTCTACCCGCCGAGAGCTTCTTCGCGACTATCACGGAGAACGGACCGCGGCCGCAGCCGGCGTCGAGGACAAGCTCGTCTCCCCCCCAGGGGAGCGAAGACCCCAGCCTCTCCAGCTCGCTCGACTTCCACGACCTGGAGCTCCAGAAGAGCGAGAAGGCGAATATGGCAGACACCAGCCCGACGATGAGACCGCCGAGCAGACCGAGGAAAGCCATGACCCCTCCAAGGCGCCCTTGGAAGACCACTCCGAGGTATCCGAGCACCAGCGAAAGGGCCGCCACACCAGCGAGGCCCATCACTTCATAGGGGTCGTCGATCCCGTAGTGCTGCCCTGAGAGTGCCTTAGATGGCTTGTCGGCCTGGGCACCGCCGGCACTCGACCCCAATCCTGCTTTCACCTGTGCACCCCGAAAGCCTCAGCCTATTATGGGATTGCGATGAAGAGCTTGGCCACCTGGACCGCCACTATCGAGATCATGACGAGCGCGATGGAGTGCTTGAACCCGTCCGCGACGCTGCCCTCACCCATCTTCCCAGCCACGAGACCGATGATGAACGAGTCGAACACTGAGGTCGATATGAGGAGGTCGATGGTCCCCGGGTCAATAGCCGTGCCGCCTCCGAAGCCTGTGGTTCCAGGAGAGGTGAGCATGTAGACGAGGATGAAGGTGGTCATGATTATCATGACCCCCGAGATGTAAGTGATCATGACGAAAGGCCTCAGCGCCGACCGCCTCTCAGTTTCGAGGTCGTTGATGGTCCTTGCGAAGGAGGCCATCTCCGTGAAGCTCTTTGCCGTTCCCCCGCCCACGTCCACTACTTCGATCATCAGGATGCCCATGGCGCGGGTGATCCAGCTGCCTATCTTGGCGGTGAACGTCGAAATCACCGTCGACAGCGAGACGCCCCAGGAGATCTGGGCGCCCATCTTGGTCACGTAGGGCGTGAGTACGCCGTAGTTCCTGCTCGTCAGGCGCTCGATGCTCTGTTCTGGCGAGAGTCCCGTCTTCCGCCCTTCGGTTACATCCGCAATGAAGTCTGGGAGCGCGTGCTCGAGCTTCCTGCGTAGGCGCGAGGCCCGAGTGCCGATCACTGCGGGGACGGAGGCGGCCAGCATCAACGCTATGCCCATGTGAAGGTACACGGGGATCCACACCAGCGGGACGAAGAAGAACAGTGCGCCTATGGGCGCAGTCACGGCGAAAGCCTTGTATGGCCGATAGTCTGTGTACGGGAACTTCTGCTGTACAGCGTCAAGCAGGTACACGAATCCCACTGAAATCAGAGGGACCACAAGGAAAGCGAAGACATAGATGCTCTGCAGTCCGGAGATATTGTGGCTGATCAATGTCTGCGTCATGTAAAGGGTGTATAGTGTCATGCCGAGCACGACCGTGACCGTCAGGTAGGCCTCTGCTATGGTCCCGGTGAAGTCAGAGGACCTCCTGTTGGCGGCGCCCCTTGTCGCTATGAGGTCCCGCAGCTTAATTTGGACGTAATTCTCGAAGTTTCCTCCGGTCTTGAGGACGGCGGTGTACCCCTCCAGGAACTCGGACCAGTACCTGCTTGGGTTAAGCTTGGCCGCCTTCTCCATGGCCGTGATCGGGTCGGCCCCGAAGACATCAGTCTCAAGAAGCAGCCGCTTCGCCTCCTTGCTCGACGTAGGAAGCACGTCCATCTTGGAGATCCTCCTAAGTGTCTCGATCGGAGATACCCCCCCTCCGGCCAGGACGCTCATGTAGCCGAGCACGAACGGGAGCTCCACATCTATGGCCGCAGCCCTGGCCGAGGCGCTGAAATTCGGCAGTTGGAGGACCAACAGGAAGACGAGCGGCGTCGCGAAGGGGAGGAACACGAGAAGCGAAACCTGCGTCGCCCCCAGAGGCAGGAGATGGTAGATCTGCCCGAACGCAGCCAGCGGGACCGTCAGCGCCCCCGTGAGGACGGTGAAGAAGAGGGCCAGCGACATGAGCCCTTCTGGGGACACCCGGAGGTTCGACTTCAGTAGCTGGTTGCGCAACGCAGGCATCCTGTCTGACATGTACCCTGCCGGCCGCGACATCAGCCTGTAGGTCGCAGACACGAACCTGTCAAAGCCCGAGAGAAGTTTCTCCTTCTTCTGCCTGCCCTCCAGCTCGTTGAGGAGGGCATCACTCATCTGCTGATTTCACCGGCGACCTGGGCGCCGCCTGGGAGGGACTTCAGCTCCTCGAGTGCCCTTCGGTACGTCTCGTCCGGCCGTGTAGAGTAGTAGTCGAGGACAGGAGCCACCTCTTTGAAGTTCCTTATCCCTTTCAACTGGATCCACTTCAACACTATGGCCCTCCTCTCGATCTCGTCCACGAGGAGGGACGGGTCCAAGCCCGACTCGCCTGCTAGCTTCGCGATCCTCGGGCTTCGGGAAAGGTTGGGCGCCTTGAACGTGTCGGACCTCGGGTCCCATCTGAAGCTCTGGACAGACTCCCTCTCGCTCACGATCTCGTCGACAGATATGATCCTCCTTATGGCCCTGAACCCGCCGCTCGCAGTGGGGGTCGTTATCCTCCTGACGACAAATACGAGGTCGAGGAACGGAAGGAAGGCGACAGGGACGTTCATCGGTGCGGAGATCAATCTCTGGATGGCGGACGCTTCGTCGTCCGCGTGGAGCGTGCAGAGACCGCCGTGGCCGGTGCTGATCGCCTGGAAGAGCACGTATGCCTCTTCTCCTCTTATCTCCCCCACGACCAGTATGTCTGGTCTCATCCTCATGGCGGCCTTCACGAGGTCGAACAGCGACACTTCGCCCGCCTTCTCCTCACCGGCCGCATAGCTCTCCCTGGCGACCAGTGGGGTCCAGTTCTGGTGAGGGACGTTAATCTCCTGCACTTCCTCGATCGTGACGAGCTTGGTGTTCAGCCTGGTCAGCGTAAGTATCGCGTTCAGCAGCGTCGTCTTGCCGGCCCCGGTAGCGCCTACGACGATGCCGGTGGACCTGTTCTGCATCAGGAGCCAGGTATAAGCAGCGAGGTGGTGGTCCAGCAGGTTGAGGTTCAGCATGTCCACGATGGTAAGAGGGTCCTCTCTGAACTTCCTGATCGTGGCGCTGCTCCCCATGGGCGACACCTCCTTCCTGAAAGTTGCGATCAGTCTGTGCCTCCCAGGCAGGGTGCCCTGGACGACCGGAAAGGCCGTGGAGACGTGCTTTCCGGCCATGTGAGACAGACGGGTGACCAGGGCGTCCAGCGCGGTGTCGTCAGGAATCGTGACGTTCGTCTCGAGCGTCTCGTAACCCTTGTGGTATACGAAGATAGGCTTCGCAGAGCCGTCGATGGAGAGGTCCTCAATCTGCGGGTCCTTCAGGGGCCCGTCGATGACGCCGAAGCCCACGAGGTCCCTCTCGGCGAAGTAGATGATCTTGGACCAGGATGTCGCGGGGACGGTGATGTTGTACTTCAGGATGATCCGCCGCGCCTGGTCGGTGAAGTACTGCCTGGGGTTCACCTCCGAGCGCGGGACCGTGAGCTCAGACTCGAGCGTGTCCAGCAGGTAGGAGTAGATGCCAGCCTCAGCCTTCGTCAACGGCACCTCGTCCAGGAAGTACTTCTTGACTCCGAGGGGGCTCTCCGAGACCTCCGCGTAGGCGAAGGGGCTGTTGACCGGATACCGCTCCAGGACCTTCCACGAAGGCGGGATAGGCGTCCCCGTCATCGGAAACCGGACGTTCGTCTTCCTCAGCAAAGAGAGCAGGCGGCCCTTGTCCCTCGAGCCTTCAGGGACTACCTGACCGGATGGCCTCCTCGTCGGCTCCATCACTTGCCCGTCCTGCGCTGTTGGGGGTGCCTGTGCGGGAGCGGGCGACGCAGGCGTCCGACCGTCGTCCTTCTCCTTCCCGCCATCTCCCTGCTCGCCGCTGCTCGACATCTACCCCTGCGGACCTCCCTCCGTCCATTTGAACGTTCCTGCTCGCGAATCCATGTTCTCGGAACCGACGAATCGCGTATCATGACTGACCACGCCAAGTCCGCGCAGAATGGGCCCGCGCTTCCTGACGACGGCCACCGACGCCAGCCCAATGGCCCCCAAGAGTCCCCCGATGAGGTCGGCGGAGGACACGGAGTCCGGGGCGTAATTTCCGCCGGTCCCAGCTGGCAGCGGTACGAGGCCGCCCACAGATGTTATTGTGGAGGAGGTGGTGGTGGTGCTGAAGCTGGTGGAGGTCGTTGTAGTCGCAAACGTGGTCGTCCCCGACGTGATGTAGGTGCTGGTCGGGAAGATCGTGGTCCCTGACGTTGTGGTGGTGCTGACAATGTAGGTTGTCGTCCCCGAGGTCGTTGCCGTAGTCGTCGTGATGTATGAAATGCCCGATGTCGTGGTGGTGACCGTAGTCACCGTGGTGGTGGTAGGCGAGGTTGTGGCAAAGGTCAGAGTCCCAGAGGTCGTCGTTGTGGTGACAGGGAACGTGCTGGTTCCGGACGTCGTAGAAGTCGTCGTGGTGACCGTCGAGCTTCCAGTGGTTGTGGTCGTGGCAGCCGTCGTGGTCGGGGTGGTAGTCGCGAAGGTCGTAGTCCCAGACGTCGTCGTCGTGGTCACGGGGTAGGTGGTCGTCCCCGACGTCGTCGAGGTGGTGGTGGTGACGGTGGAGGTGTGGGACGTAGTC